>JAAIGF010041070.1_pt1 | contig 73062 bp, 75 predicted proteins | sample 6487441 | NCBI WGS metagenome assembly JAAIGF01 (sample SAMN13974129, study PRJNA590717) | phyllosphere metagenome | biome: pepper field; feature: multiple bacterial spot infested pepper fields; material: pepper leaves; isolation source: leaves from pepper fields | host: Capsicum annuum ...
CAACATGGGCTTCACCGATTTCGGCCTGGACTACGGCAACCCGGACTTCGTCAAGTACGCCGAAGCCTACGGTGCCAACGGCCACCGCGTGGAAAGCGCCGAAGGCCTGCTGCCACTGCTGGAACACTGCATCAAGACCCCAGGTGTGCATGTGATCGACTGCCCGGTCGACTACAGCGATAACGACCGCATATTGAACATTGCTATCCGCGAGCGCAGCGCGGCGGTATGAAGCCGTGCTGTCCTTGCTGATCGCTGTTTCCATGTGGTGGCGAGGCGTCAAGGAGAACTAGAAAGCGACTATTTAAGGCCCATAGCTACCCTCCACGAACGGCAGCTTCACGCCCTGAGGAAGTCAGTCAACCCAAATCGAGGGTCTTGAGAAGCGGTGAGCCGCACTTCCTCAGCGCATCGAATGTGAGCAGCTAGAGCGCCTGACAGGCACATAGCTCAGATGGTTATAAGCACACCATCGGGAGATCACGCCCCTGGGATCAATGGCTTGAGGGGGCGTTCACAGTTTCTGCTGTGAATGAGGGGGTTAGCCTTGCCTTTGCGTTCACACAAATCAGGTGTGAATGCCTAGAGAGCAGGAAAGCAGGTGCACATTGCAGGATGTGAACGAAGGCTATAGATTGTGAACGTTTTCTCAAGGAAAACGAAAAGAGGAACCCTCTCGGATTCCCCTCTAAGCCCCGTATCTTCTACGGGCGATTTGGTAGGCACAATTGGACTCGAACCAACGACCCCCACCATGTCAAGGTGGTGCTCTAACCAACTGAGCTATGTGCCTGTCGTGTGGTGCGCATTCTACGCAATCCAAAAACCATGTCAACACTTTTTTTCACGCTAAGCTACTGAATCTTAACCTCTTTATAGAGAAGCACCGGTCAGGGGCCAGTAAAGGATTTTCAACAGACGACTAGCGGGTGTTTATTATTATTGATAGCATCGCTACATTCGTTAAAAATATAAAACACGAGGTTCCTGCAGCATGGCTAACACCCCCTACCCCCAGTCCTACTACGCCGCCTCGGCCAACCCGGTGCCGCCACGTCCGGCGCTGCAGGGTGAGGTGGAAACCGATGTGTGCATCATCGGTGCCGGCTACACCGGCCTGTCCAGCGCCCTGTTCCTGCTGGAGAACGGCTTCAAGGTGAGCATCGTCGAAGCCGCCAAGGTCGGCTTCGGTGCGTCGGGCCGCAACGGCGGCCAGATCGTCAACAGCTACAGCCGCGACATCGACGTCATCGAACGCACCGTTGGCCCCAAGCAGGCACAATTGCTGGGTCACATGGCCTTCGAAGGCGGGCGCATCATCCGTGAGCGCGTGGCCAAGTACAACATTCAGTGCGACCTGAAAGACGGTGGCGTGTTCGCCGCCCTGACCAGCAAGCAAATGGGCCACCTGGAGTCGCAAAAGCGCCTGTGGGAACGCTTTGGCCACAACCAGCTGGAGCTGATGGACCAGAAGCGCATCCGCGAAGTGGTTGCCTGCGACAGCTACATCGGCGGCATGCTCGACATGAGCGGCGGCCACATCCACCCGCTGAACCTGGCCTTGGGCGAAGCAGCCGCGGTCGAGTCGCTGGGCGGCATCATCTATGAGCAAACCCCGGCCGTACGCATCGAGCGTGGCGCCAACCCGGTGGTGCATACCCCACAGGGCAAAGTCCGCGCCAAGTTCATCATCGTGGCCGGCAACGCCTATCTGGGCAACCTGGTGCCAGAACTGGCAGCCAAGTCCATGCCATGCGGTACCCAGGTGATCACCACCGAACCACTGGGCGATGAACTGGCACGCACCCTGCTGCCGCAGGACTACTGCGTCGAAGACTGCAACTACTTGCTCGACTACTACCGCCTGACCAGCGACAAGCGCCTGATCTTCGGCGGTGGCGTGGTGTACGGTGCGCGTGACCCGGCCAACATCGAGGCAATCATCCGTCCGAAGATGCTCAAGGCCTTCCCGCAACTGAAAAACGTGAAGATCGACTACGCCTGGACCGGCAACTTCCTGCTGACCCTGTCGCGCCTGCCACAGGTTGGCCGTATTGGCGACAACATCTACTACTCGCAGGGTTGCTCGGGCCACGGCGTGACCTACACGCACCTGGCGGGCAAGGTACTGGCCGAAGCGCTGCGTGGCCAGGCCGAGCGTTTCGACGCCTTCGCCGGCCTGCCGCACTACCCGTTCCCGGGTGGCCAGATGCTGCGTGTACCGTTCAGCGCCATCGGCGCCTGGTACTACAGCCTGCGCGATCGTCTGGGCTTCTGATGTAAGCAGGCTCGGCCTCTGCGCGGGTGAACCCGCTCCTACAGGATTTGCACCAGGTTTGAAACGGGTGCGGTCTCTATAGGAGCGGTTTCACCCGCGAAAGGGCCGGCACAGACGAATTACTTTTCCAGGCTGCTTACAGCCTGCTTCGCCGCAACCTCTTGCCCCGCCCGTGACAGCTCATCTGCCGCCTGCAACCAACGCTGGCGATCCACCTGAGCCGGCAATTGTCGGGGGGCCTGCACCAACACCGCCCAACTCCCCTGCTTCGCCCAAGCCGAGGCAAAATCGTCGAACGCCATCACTTGCCGCCGGTGCATGCCCGAGCGCAACAGCACACGTTGCTTGTAGCGGTCATAACCGATCAGCACCGCATAGCGTGGCTCGCCCCACCAGGCCGAACCGTCCTCGTAACGCAGCAGCACAGGGTTGCCAGCCGCCACCTGGGTCAGCAGCGCATCCAGCTGCTTGTCCAACGGGTACACCACCATGCCGTAGTCCCGCGCCACGCGGGGAATACCGGTGTCCAGCGCTTCTGCGCCTTGTGGCAGGTTCAGTGGTTTGTCCAGCAGGCCTGGGGTAATCGGTGCCCCCTGCTGCGACAACACCGCCGCCAGGGCCATGGCCCCGCTGTGGTTGGCGTTGCCACGGTAGAACGGCACGCTGCTGATCTCGACCCGTTGCGGCAGGCCTTTGAGATTGGCGGGCGGCGCACCGGCACAGCCGGCCAGGGTGGCCGCCATGACAAAGGCGGCCAGCAGCCGACGAGGGGCAGTCTTGAAGGAAGGTTGCTCCATGGACACTCGCTTGTTTCAACGCCAGGCAGGCAGCGCCTGGCTCTGGCCTCCGATCATAGGTCCCACAGCGGCGCGGGTATAGTCCGACAGCGGCTAGGAGCAAATCGGACTCAGCGATAGACCTTTGTTCGATGGAACGTCACGGGGGAAAGGCTAGACTAAAGCAGTGTCTGGAAGGCAAACATGGGCAATCATGCGTTTGCCGTAGAGATGGAGGCACAGATGAGCCTGACCTTGGCAATCCTGATGTTGGTGGGCATGTGGCTGAGCGTCGCAGCCGCCATGCTATGGGGTGTACTGCGTATCGTGCGGCGTCACGCCCACCACCACCTGCCACCGCAAGCCACGGCCAAGCCCCAGCCCGTGCGGCGGCCTCGGCGGCATGCCGGGGCGCACTGATCGTAGATTTTCATCAAGCCCGCTAACGGGGCGCAAAGCGCCCCGCCGTTACATCAGCCTTCAGCCGCCTCACGCTTCAGCCGGGCCCGGCGCGCCAGGATGTTGAGGATCTCGATCACCGTCGAGAACGCCATCGCTGCATACACATAACCTTTCGGTACATGGGCGCCAAAACCTTCGGCGATCAGCGTCATGCCGATCATGATCAGGAATCCCAGGGCCAGCATCACCACGGTCGGGTTGTCGTTGATGAAGTTGGCCAGCGGGTCGGCGGCCACCATCATCACGATCACGGCAGTGATCACGGCAATGATCATGATCGGCAAGTGTTCGGTCATGCCCACGGCAGTGATGATGCTGTCAACCGAGAAGACGATGTCCAGCAGCAGGATCTGGAAGATCGCTGCAGCAAAGCCGAGGGTAACCGTAGAACCGACCTTGGCTTCTTCCTTGGCCCCATGCGGGTCTACGTTCTCGTGAATCTCTTTGGTCGCCTTCCACAACAGGAACAGGCCACCGGCAATCAGGATCACATCCTTCCACGAGAAGGCATTGCCGAACACTTCGAATACCGGGTCGGTCAGCTGAACGATCCAGGCCACGGTGCTGAGCAGGGCCAGGCGCATGACCAAGGCCATGCTGATACCAATACGTCGGGCCTTGGAGCGGTATTCAATCGGCAGTTTGTTGGTCAGGATCGAGATGAAGATCAGGTTGTCGATGCCCAGTACAATTTCCATGGCCACCAGCGTAGCCAGGGCAACCCAGGCGGTAGGGCTAGCGACGAGTTCCAGCAAATATTCCATTGTTCAGATCCTGCAGCGGCGGTTGGGGTCAGATTTCCTGGGATTGTTCTTTTTTATCGGCATCCTTGGGTTTATGCCCTTCCGTGCCGATGGCTTCGCTCAACGCCTGCTGGGCGGCCTTGTTGGTGTCATCGATGGCCTGCTTGGCCGACTGTGCAGCCTGGTCGAGCATCTGCTGTGCGGACTTCTCGGCCTGGTCGCAACCTGCCAGGGTAAGCAGGGCCAAAGTCAGCACCAACGGGGTGCCGATGGATTTGAATTGCAGCATGGTGTCCTCGCTTGAAATATCCCGGTGGCGCATAGCGCCTGATGCCGTGCATTCTAGAGACGCCGATAGTTCAGGAAAATTCGTATTTTCATGGCGTATACTTCGGTTTTTACGAATTGGGACGACCGACGGTGCTTAACTATCGCCAGCTGCACTACTTCTGGGCCGTGGCCAAGACAGGCAGCATTACCCGCGCCAGCGAACAGCTGAACCTCACACCACAAACCATCAGCGGGCAGATCAGCCTGTTCGAGCAAACCTACGGCCTGGAACTGTTCCAGCGCGCCGGCCGGCAACTGGAGCTGACCGAGACCGGCCGCCAGGCGCTGGTGTATGCCGAGCAGATGTTCCAGATTGGCGGCGAGCTGGAGGCCATGCTGCGCGCAGGTCCTCAGGAACAGATCCTGTTCCGGGTGGGGGTGGCCGACGTCGTACCGAAATCCATCGTCTACCGCTTGCTGGCACCGACCATGGAGCTGGACGAAGTGCTGCGCATCAACTGCCGCGAAGACAAACTTGAACGGCTGCTCGGCGACCTGGCGATCCAGCGCCTGGACCTGGTGATTTCCGACAGCCCCATGCCAAACAACCTGGACATCAAGGGCTATAGCCAGAAGCTCGGCGAGTGCGGGCTGAGTTTCTTTGCCACACCAGCGCTGGCACAGCGTCACAAAGGCCCCTTTCCGGCCTGTTTACAAGATGCCCCCTTGCTGATACCCGGCCAGGAAACCGTGGTGCGCAGCCGCTTGCTGCGCTGGCTGGGTGAACAGCAGGTGCAGCCGCGCATCGTTGGCGAGTTCGATGACAGTGCCTTGATGCAGGCGTTCGGGCAGTCAGGCAGTGGCATTTTCGTTGCCCCCAGCGTGATCGCAGAGGAGGTGTGCCGCCAGTATGGCGTCCAGTTGATAGGGCAAACCGAGGCCGTGCATGAGTCGTTCTATGCCATTTCGGTAGAACGCAAGGTCAAGCACCCTGGGATCGTGGCGATTACCGAAGGGGCCCGGCGGGAGTTGTTTCACTGGTGACCTTCAAGGCCTCTACGCGGGTGAACCCGCTTCTACACTGACCACGCATGCCGTTGCAGAAGCGGGTTTACCCGTGAAGAGGCCAGAACAGCCCTACAAGGCTCTATGGTAAAGTCCCGCCCTTTCCAGATTCCGAGATGCCGCTACACATGACCCCTGTCTTCCACCTCCTCAACCGTACCAGCCTGGTGACGCAGATCGTTATCGGCCTGCTCGCCGGTATCGCCCTGGCCTTGCTGGCACCCGCCGTGGCCCTCGACCTGGGCTTCCTTGGCAAGGTGTTCGTCAGCGCCCTCAAGGCGGTGGCGCCCGTGTTGGTGTTCATCCTGGTCATGGCTTCGATCGCCAACCACCGTCACGGTCAGGAAACCCACATTCGCCCGATCCTCTGGTTGTACCTGCTCGGCACCTTTGCCGCAGCAGTGATGGCCGTGGTCGCCAGCATGCTGTTCCCGTCCAGCCTGGCGCTGGCCACCGGGGAGGCCACGCTGAGTGCGCCCGGCGGCATCAGCGAGGTGATGCAGAACCTGCTGCTGAGCGCAGTCGACAACCCGATCAACGCCCTGCTCAATGCCAACTTCATCGGCGTATTGACCTGGGCCATCGGCCTGGGCGTGGCCCTGCGCCATGCAGGTGAAACCACCCGTACCGTGGTCGAGGACTTGTCCAATGGCGTGACCCTGATCGTGCGCGTGGTCATCCGTTTCGCCCCGCTGGGTATCTTTGGCCTGGTCAGTTCTACCCTGGCCCAGTCCGGCCTGAACGCCCTGCTCGGCTACCTGCACCTGCTGGCGGTGCTGATTGGCTGCATGCTGTTCGTGGCGTTGGTGATGAACCCACTGATCGTGTTCTGGAAGATTCGCCGCAACCCCTACCCGCTCACCCTGCTGTGCCTGCGCGAAAGCGGCATTACCGCGTTCTTTACCCGTAGCTCGGCGGCTAACATCCCGGTCAACCTGGCGTTGTCGGAGCGCCTAGGCCTACATGAAGATACCTACTCGGTGTCGATCCCGCTGGGTGCGACCATCAACATGGCCGGTGCCGCAATCACCATTACCGTGCTGACCCTGGCCGCAGTGCATACCCTGGGTATTCCGGTGGACCTGCCGACGGCCGTCCTGCTCAGCGTGGTGGCGGCAGTGTGTGCCTGTGGTGCCTCGGGCGTAGCGGGTGGTTCGCTGCTGCTGATCCCGTTGGCGTGCAGCCTGTTTGGCATCCCCAGCGAAATTGCCATGCAGGTGGTGGCGGTGGGCTTCATCATTGGTGTGCTGCAGGACTCGGCCGAAACGGCGCTGAATTCCTCAACCGACGTGCTGTTTACAGCGGCGGCGTGCCAGGCTGAAGCGCAGCGCAACGCTTGAGATTGTCGGGGCCGCTTTACGACCCATCGCCGGCAAGCCAGCCCCCACAGGTACAGCACCGGCCTGAGGCACTGTGCAGTACATGTGGGCTGGCTTGCCGGCGATGCTTCCAGTGATTGCTTAAGCCAGGCGCTTTACCTAGGCTAGTGGCCTTTCCCCAGCAATGAGACAGGGCCATGTCAGAACACGAAACCGCAGGTGAAGGCCACTTCAACAGCATCGAGATCCGCGTACTCGGCTCGTTGATCGAAAAGCAGGCCACCAGCCCGGAAAGCTACCCGCTGACCCTCAATGCCCTGGTCCTGGCCTGCAACCAGAAAACCAGCCGCGAGCCGGTGATGAACCTTACCCAGGGCCAGGTTGGCCAAGCGCTGCGTGCCCTTGAAGGGCAAGGCATGACCCGCCTGCAGATGGGCAGCCGTGCCGATCGCTGGGAACAGCGGGTGGACAAGGCACTGGAGCTGGTACCCGCGCAGCTGGTGCTGATGGGCCTGTTGTTCCTGCGTGGCCCGCAAACCCTCAACGAACTGCTGACCCGCAGCAACCGCCTGCACGACTTCGACGACACCGAGCAGATCCAGCACCAGCTCGAGCGCCTGATCTCGCGTGACCTGGCCTTGCATCTGCCACGTCAGGCCGGCCAGCGCGAAGACCGCTACACCCACGCCCTCGGTGACCCGGCGGAAATCGAGGCGATTCTGGCGGCGCGCCAACAGGAAGGTGGCGCTCGCAGCAGTGGCGGCAGCGTATCGGAAGACCGTCTTGAAGCCCTGGAAGCGCGGATCGCGGCTCTGGAGGCGCGCCTGGCCGAACTGGAAGGCTGAGCCGCCTACTGTTCAGGGTCGGGGAAGTTGCGGCAGCTCTTGCGTTCGGCCAACTCTCGGTCACTGGGGCGCTGGTCGACGAACACGGTACGGCCGTCGGCGTAGATTTCCAGGTAGCCCCAGTGCAGGTCCTGCTCTTTCTGCCCGGGCTTGGGCGGCACTAGCCACCAGGGTTCGCGGCTGATCAGGGTCATGAGCGTAATTCCTGAGGGGGTGCAGTAATCATAGACACCCCTCAGGTTCAGTTCTGTCTGTTCTGACGCATTCGCAGGTAAACCCGCTCCTACAAATTTCAGCCTTTGCAGGAGCGGGTTTACCCGCGAAGAGGCCGGTGCAGGCTTACGCCGGCGCCGAAGTGCGGATCAGGTGGTCGAACGCCGCCAGCGAGGCCTTGGCGCCCTCACCCACCGCGATGACGATCTGCTTGTACGGCACGGTGGTCACGTCACCTGCGGCAAACACACCCGGCACACTGGTCTGCCCCTTGGCGTCGACGATGATCTCGCCACGTGGCGACAGCTCGACAGTGCCTTTGAGCCAATCTGTGTTCGGCAGCAGGCCGATCTGCACGAAGATGCCTTCCAGCGCCAGGTCATGCACCGCGTCGGTGGTGCGATCCTTGTAACGCAAGCCTGTCACTTTCTCGCCATTGCCCACCACTTCAGTGGTCAGCGCGCTGGTGATCACCTTGACATTCGGCAGGCTGTGCAGCTTGCGCTGCAGCACCGCGTCGGCACGCAACTGGCTGTCGAACTCGATCAACGTCACCTGGGCGACGATACCGGCCAAGTCGATGGCCGCTTCCACACCCGAGTTACCACCGCCAATCACCGCCACACGCTTGCCCTTGAACAGCGGGCCGTCACAATGCGGGCAGTAGGCCACGCCACGGGCGCGGTATTCCTGCTCACCTGGCACGTTCATTTCACGCCAGCGGGCGCCGGTGGCCAGGATCACGGCCTTGGCCTTGAGCGAAGCCCCGCCGGCCAGGCGAACTTCGTGCAGGCCGCCATCGGTAGCCGGGATCAGCGCTTCGCCGCGCTGCAGGTTCATGATGTCGACGTCGTACTGCTTGACGTGCTCTTCCAGCGCCGTGGCCAGCTTCGGCCCTTCGGTTTCCTGCACCGAGATAAAGTTCTCGATCGCCAGGGTATCGAGCACCTGGCCGCCGAAACGCTCGGCAGCGACCCCGGTGCGGATGCCTTTACGTGCGGCATAGATGGCCGCAGCAGCACCGGCGGGGCCACCACCGACCACCAGCACGTCAAAGGCGTCCTTGGCGTTGATCTTCTCGGCCTGGCGTGCACCGGCATTGGTGTCGATCTTGCCGAGGATTTCTTCCAGGCCCATACGGCCCTGGCCGAACACTTCGCCATTCAGGTAGATGCTCGGCACCGCCATGATCTTGCGCGATTCCACTTCATCCTGGAATAGCGCGCCGTCGATGGCCACATGGCGCACGTTGGGGTTGAGCACCGCCATCAGGTTCAGCGCCTGGACCACGTCCGGGCAGTTCTGGCACGACAGCGAGAAGTAGGTTTCGAAGGTGAATTCACCTTCCAGCGCCTGGATCTGCTCAATCACTTCGGCACTTGCCTTGGACGGGTGACCGCCAACTTGCAACAGCGCCAGCACCAGCGAGGTGAACTCGTGGCCCATGGGGATGCCGGCAAAGCGCAGGCTAATGTCGGCACCCGCGCGGTTCAGCGAGAACGAGGGCCGACGGGCATCGGTACCGTCCGCGCTGAAGGTAATGAGGTTCGACAGGCCGGCAATTTCCACCAGCAGGTCGTGCAATTCGCGGGACTTCGCGCCGTCGTCGAGGGAGGCAACGATCTCGATCGGCTGGGTGACCCGCTCCAGGTAGGTTTTCAGTTGCGATTTAAGCGTGGCGTCCAACATACGGGCGATTCCTTTTTCAAACTCGGATACAAAAACGCCCAGGCGAGGTCGCCCGGGCGTTTGACGGGGCGGTAACAGCTTCAGCTTTGGCGGCTGAGTACCGCCCGCGACTGGCTCACAGTCTTAGATCTTGCCGACCAGATCCAGGGAGGGGGCGAGGGTGGCTTCGCCTTCTTTCCACTTGGCTGGGCACACTTCGCCTGGGTGAGCGGCAACGTACTGGGCAGCCTTCACTTTACGCAGCAGTTCGGCAGCATCACGGCCTACACCACCGTCGTTCAGTTCGACGATCTTGATCTGGCCTTCCGGGTTGATCACGAAGGTACCGCGATCGGCCAGGCCGGCTTCTTCGATCAGCACGTCGAAGTTGCGCGAAATGACATGGGTCGGGTCACCGATCAGCGGGTATTCGATCTTGCCGATGGTGTCCGAAGTGTCGTGCCAGGCTTTGTGGGTGAAGTGGGTGTCGGTGGACACGCCGTAGATTTCCACACCCAGCTTCTGGAACTCGGCGTAGTTGTCGGCAAGGTCACCCAGCTCGGTCGGGCAAACGAAGGTGAAATCGGCCGGGTAGAAGAACACGACGGACCACTTGCCTTTCAGGTCCGCTTCGCTGACCTGAACGAACTCACCTTTGTGGTAGGCGGTGGCGTTGAACGGTTTGACCTGGCTGTTGATGATTGGCATGAGAGACGCTCCTTCATGGGGTTGGAATCAGTTGATGGAAAGAATCCTAACGAATCATCCCGCTGAAGGCTCATTGGCAAAGCTCATGCTTGTGATTGGTTTTGGCTATAACCGAGGTTATTTAATAGAAGACTCAGTTGTAGGAGCGGGTTTAGCCGCGAAGAGGCCGACGCAGGCGGCACCCTTTCAGGGCTTTGATCTGTAATTGCCGGGGCCGCTTTGCGGCCCTTCGCAGGTAAACCCGCCCCTACAGCCTGGATAGATCAGCGGGTGGCGGTGCGCATGGTCACGAACTCTTCGGCCGCCGTAGGGTGTACGCCGATGGTTTCGTCGAACTGCTGCTTGGTCGCACCGGCCTTCAGGGCAATGCCCAGGCCCTGGATGATCTCGCCCGCGTCAGGGCCGACCATGTGGCAACCCAGCACCTTGTCAGTCTCGGCATCGACCACCAGCTTCATCAGGGTCTTTTCCTGGATGTCGGTCAGGGTCAGTTTCATGGCGCGGAAGCGGCTTTCGAACACCTGCACCTTGTGCCCGGCCTTCAGTGCCTGCTCTTCGGTCAGGCCCACAGTCCCGATTGGCGGCTGGCTGAACACGGCGGTCGGGATGTTCTGGTAGTCCACAGCGCGGTACTGCTCCGGCTTGAACAGGCGCCGTGCCACGGCCATGCCTTCGGCCAGGGCCACCGGGGTCAGTTGCACCCGGCCGATCACATCGCCAATGGCCAGGATCGACGGCGCGGTGGTCTGGTACTGCTCGTCAACGCGGATGTAGCCACGTTCATCCAGCTCGACGCCCGTATTTTCCAGGCCCAGGTTGTCCAGCATCGGGCGCCGGCCAGTGGCATAGAACACACAATCGGCGACCAGCTCGCGGCCATCCTTCAGGGTAGCCTTGAGGCTGCCATCTTCCAGCTTGTCGATGCGCTGGATGTCGGCATTGAACTGCAGGTCGAGGCCACGCTTTTCCAGCTCTTCTTTGAGGTGGGTGCGCACCGAGCCATCGAAGCCGCGCAGGAACAGGTCACCACGGTACAGCAGCGTGGTAGCCGACCCCAGGCCCTGGAAGATCCCGGCGAACTCGACAGCGATGTAACCACCGCCCACCACGAGCACCCGGCGCGGCAGGTCCTTGAGGTAGAAGGCTTCGTTGGAGGTGATGGCCAGCTCCTTGCCAGGGATGTCTGGCACCTGCGGCCAGCCACCGGTGGCGATGAGAATGTACTCGGCGCTGTAGCGCTGGCCGTCCACTTCCACTTCGTTGGCACCGGTCATGCGCGCGTGCCCCTGTAGCAGGGTCACCCCGCTGTTGACCAGCAAGTTGCGATAGATGCCGTTGAGGCGCTCGATCTCGCGGTTCTTGTTGGCAATCAGGGTGCCCCAGTCGAAGTGCCCTTCTTCCAGTGTCCAGCCGAAGCCTGCGGCCTGCTCCAGTTCGTCAGCGACATGCGCGCCATACACCAGCAGTTTTTTCGGTACACAGCCGACGTTGACGCAGGTACCGCCCAGGTAGCGGCTTTCAGCCACTGCCACTTTTGCGCCGAAGCCAGCGGCAAAGCGCGCTGCACGCACGCCGCCGGAACCGGCGCCAATCACGAACAAATCAAAATCGTAGGCCATGTATTCACTCTCCTAGGCAGGCGCCCAGCATAACGCACTGGGGCCGCTTTGCAGCCCTTCACAAGAAAGCCCGCCCCCACCGGTATGGCGCCCCCAGAAGGTTGCACGATACCGTGTAGGAGCGGGCTCGCCCGAGAAGGGCTGCAAGGCAGCCCCAGTGACTCGCAACCAGTGGATTGTCAGTAAGCCTTGCCAGTCTTGTAGTAGTTCTCGAAGCAGAAGTTGGTCGCGTCGATGTAGCCTTCGGCGCCACCGCAGTCGAAACGCTTGCCCTTGAACTTGTAGGCGATCACGCAGCCGTTCTGCGCCTGTTGCATCAGCGCGTCGGTGATCTGGATCTCGCCGCCCTTGCCTGGCGGGGTGTTCTTGATGATGTCGAAAATGTCCGGTGTCAGGATGTAACGACCAATGATCGCCAGGTTCGACGGCGCATCTTCCGGTGCTGGTTTCTCGACCATGTTGGTCACCCGGAAGATATCATCGCGGATCATGTCGCCGGCAATGACACCGTACTTGTTGGTTTCCTGAGGGTCGACTTCCTGGATGGCGATGATCGAGCAGCGGAACTGGTTATACAGCTTGACCATCTGGGTCAGTACGCCGTCACCTTCCGGGTTCACGCACAGGTCGTCCGCCAGCACCACGGCAAACGGCTCGTCGCCGATCAGTGGGCGGCCGGTGAGGATGGCGTGGCCCAGGCCTTTCATTTCGGTCTGGCGGGTGTACGAGAACGAGCATTCGTCGAGCAGACGGCGAATACCGACTAGGTATTTTTCCTTGTCGGTGCCTTTGATCTGGTTTTCCAGCTCGTAGCTGATGTCGAAGTGGTCTTCCAGTGCGCGTTTGCCGCGACCGGTCACGATGGAGATCTCGTTCAGACCAGCATCCAATGCTTCTTCAACGCCATACTGGATCAGTGGCTTGTTGACCACCGGCAGCATTTCCTTGGGCATGGCTTTGGTAGCAGGCAGGAAGCGAGTGCCGTAGCCGGCTGCCGGGAACAAGCATTTCTTGATCATAAACGTCCTTACAAAAGGCTAGGCCTGTGGAATTCGGCGCAGTCTAATCAGGCGGCAGTCACCTTACAATGCCCCCCGGTATCGACCGATGCCATCATAGAGATATCCCAGTGTAGATAGTTCCGGCGAATCGTAAATTTTGCTGTCATGCATGACAGCAAAATGAAATGAGTCAGAGGGGCCTGTGCCCGCGAACAGGCAGGCACAGGCAACACTTCAGCTACCGGTCCCCTGCCCGATCAGCACCCCGTCTACCTGCTGACCATACAGGTTCACGCCATCATTGGCGTGAAACTTCACTCGCGTTTTTTCGATCGAGCCCTCCACCAGCCGCGGGTCCTGCGGCCGTTCGTGGCGGTTGATCCACGCCGCCACGTCCCAGGCCTGCTGGTCGCTGAGGCTACCGGGCTTGCCCAGCGGCATGTTGTACTTGATGAACGACGCCGCCGTGTTGATACGGTGCATGCCGGCGCCCCAGTTGTAAGAGTCCTTGCCCCACAGCGGCGGCATCACGTACTCACCCGCCACCTTTTGCCCTTCGCCATTGTTGCCATGGCAAATCGCACACTGCTCAGCGTACACCTGCTGGCCGCGCTTGAAGTCATAACCACCCTTGGGCTGCGCCACGTCCGGGTAGCCACGCCCGGCAATGTCCACACCGGTCGGCGCCTTGGTAGACAGCCAGTATGCATACACCGACAGCGCCGTCATCTGCGGGCTGTCGGCGGCAGGCGGCTTGCCGTTCATGCTGAACTGGAAACAGCCCTGGATACGCTCGGCAAAGGTGTTGACCTTGTCGTTTTTCTTGCGGTAAGCCGGGTACATCGGGTACGCCCCCCACAACGGCGCCGAATGCGCCATGCGCCCCTGGTCGAGGTGGCAGTTGCTGCAGTTCATGCCGTTGCCCACAGCCTCGGGCATCAACCGACGGGTGTCGACGAACAAGGCATGGCCTTCACGCACCATCTTGCCGAAGGCATTGTCAGGCAGTTCGCCTTCGGCAGGCGGCACGAACTGCGGCGGCGCTTGCACGCCGGGAACCTTCAGTTGCGACTGGTCTTCCATGGCGATCGGCGCGGCCTGGGCACTGCCCATGGCCAGCAGCAGCAAAGCTGGAATCATCGGTTTCATGGCTTGACCTCCTGGCTGACGGGGCGGGCGAAGAACTCGGCAATGGCCTTGATCTCGTCATCGGTCATGGCCTTGGCCACGCCGACCATCAGTTGGTTGGGGTCATTGCTGCGGCTGCCGTCACGCCAGGCGTTCAGCTGCGCCACCAGGTAGCTGGCGGGCTGGCCTGCCAATGGTGGGAAGTGCTCGCCAACCCCGGCTCCGCCCGGCCCGTGGCATTGCACACAACCTGGAATGTGCCGGCTCCAGTCGCCGTAAAGGGCCATGCGGGTGGTCGGGGCATCGGCGATCTGCTGGCGGCGCAGGTCGCCAGCAGCGTCTGCCGGCAGGCTCGCCAGGTAGGCGCTGACGGCGTTGATTTCATCTTCGCTCAAGGCCTTGGCCAAGGGTTCCATCACCGGCTGCTTGCGGCTGCCGCTGCGCCAGTCATGCAATTGCTTGCTGAGGTAACCCGCAGGCAACCCGGCCAACCGTGGGAAGCCGGCGGCAGCAATGCCCTTGCCATCGGGGCCATGGCAACCGAGGCAAGCCATGGCGGCGGGGTTGGCCCCACCCTGGGTGAAGATTTTCTGGCCATCGGCGGCATGCGCCACGGGCCAGGCCAGAACCAGCAGGCTGCCGATCACCACGCGTCTCAGGGGTGTCATCACGAATCTCCATTTCTATTGTTATATGTTTAGACCTAAAACATATAAGCAAATGGAGTGCAATCAGTTGCCCTGGATCAATGCCCGGAGATGCATTGGGTGGCTGCCGTGCGCACGTCACCCAGCCGCAGCGGGAAGTTGTTCAGCCGCTCGTACAGCTTGATGCTGCTGCCGCTGCCGCGTTCGTCGATATCCACCAGTGCCGCCGGGCCTGCACCTGACGTCAGCTTCTGCGGTACGGTCAGGCGCAGGCCGTCGCCGCGCTTTTCCTCCACCAGCGGATCGCGGCTGTCGGCAAGCTTCTCCTTGACGCAATCGGCATACTCGCGCGGAGACTTGCCAGAAATCACATCCAGGGTTGCATGCGATTGCTCCAGTTCGGAAACACTGACACAACCACCCAGGGCCAATGTCAACGCGGCCACCATCCACTTCATCTGTCACACCTCAACCTGTACGAACCCGGTTCGACCACGGCCAGGCGGTTTTGCTCCGTGCTTTGGCAGAATTATCAACGCCTGGCGAACAGCGCGGCAGTGTAACGGTACATCGTGGTATCTTTTGCCTTTGCTGAACCAAACCTTGCGGAGCATCACATGAAATTCGTACACCAGCGCGAGCACCTCAACGAGGACGACATCGTCGTCATCGAGTGCTCCCAGCGCTGCAATATCCGCCTGATGAACGACGCCAACTTCCGCAGCTTCAAGAACGGCGGCCGTCACACTTACCACGGCGGCCATTTCGAGAAGTTCCCGGCAAAGATCACCGTGCCCAGCACCGGCTTCTGGAACATCACCATCGATACCGTTACCACCCGCCCGATCTCGGTCACCCGCAAGCCGACCCTGACCCACAAGATCAAGATCATCCGTCGTTCGTCGTCGAAACTCAGATAAGGCCACCATGACCCAGACCATCAAGTACGTCATCAAATACAAGCTCGACGGCCAGCGCCGCTGGGACTTCGCGCTGATGCCCGATGCCTCGCAAGAACAGGCCCTTGAGGCTCTGCGCAAGATCCACGGCGATGACGCCGAAAAGATCAGCGACATCCAGGTCAGCAAGGCCCTGTAACAACCGCCGAAACCCGCACTGTTCGCCCCGCGCAAGGAGAAACGCATGAGCCAGTGGCCCGACCACCGTATCCTCGACCTGCTGGGCATCGCGTTGCCTATTCTGCAGGCGCCCATGGCGGGGGCGACCGGCTCGCCGATGGCCATTGCCGTGGGCCTGGCCGGCGGGCTGGGCGCCCTGCCCTGCGCCATGCTCAACGGCGAACAGGTGCGCACCGAAATTGCCGCGTTCCGTGCTGGCTGCCCGGGGCGCCCGCTGAACCTCAACTTCTTCTGCCACCAGCCGCCGGCGCCCGATGCCGAGCGCGATGCACGCTGGAAGCAGGCGCTTGAGCCTTATTACAGGGAATTGGGCGCAGACTTTGCCGCCCCCACACCCGTATCCAACCGCGCGCCTTTCGACGAGCAGAGCTGCCAACTGGTCGAAGAACTGCGCCCAGAAGTGGTGAGCTTTCACTTCGGCCTGCCGCAAGCTGACTTGCTGCAACGGGTCAAGGCCAGTGGCGCCAAAGTACTGTCCAGCGCCACTACCGTGGAAGAGGCCGTCTGGCTGGAGCAAAACGGCTGCGACGCAATCATTGCCATGGGTTATGAAGCGGGTGGCCATCGCGGCATGTTCCTCAGCGACGACATCACCAGCCAGATCGGCACCTTCGCCCTGGTGCCACAAGTAGCCGACGCAGTCAGCGTGCCGGTGATTGCTGCCGGCGGCATTGGCGACCACCGTGGCCTGGTAGCCGCATTGGCCCTGGGCGCGTCTGCCGTGCAGATCGGCACCGCTTACCTGTTCTGCCCGCAAGCCAAGGTTTCGCCAGCCCATCGCCGGGCACTGGACAGCGCACCTGCCAGCGATACAGCGCTGACCAACCTGTTCACCGGCCGCCCGGCGCGCGGCATCAACAACCGCATCATGCGTGAACTGGGGCCGATGAGCGCGCTGGCGCCGCGTTTTCCGTTGGCGGGCGGGGCCCTGATGCCACTGCGGGTGATCACCGATCCGCAGGGCAACAGCGATTTCAGCAACTTGTGGTCGGGGCAGGCGTTGCGGCTGGGGCGGCATATGCCGGCCGGGGAGTTAACCCAGGAGATTGCCGCAAAGGCACTGGACGTGGTCGGCCGTTAGGCATCTTCCTTTATAAGCCAGACCTGCAAATGCCTCACCCAGCCCCCTTCCCGGCAAACGGCCTATCGCTATATAGTTGAAAATATAACGATAACCACCAAGGAGCTGCCTTCATGCGTATCCGCCCTTCCTACCTGGCCTTCACTGCCCTGGCCAGCCTGTTTGCCTTCAACACTGCCTGGGCCGATGAGGTTCAGGTTGCGGTCGCAGCGAACTTCACGGCTCCGATCCAGGCCATTGCCAAGGACTTCGAGAAAGACACCGGCCACAAGCTGGTCGCCGCCTACGGCGCCACCGGGCAGTTCTACGCACAGATCAAGAACGGCGCACCGTTCGAAGTGTTCCTTGCCGCCGACGACACCACCCCGAAAAAGCTTGAAGAAGAAAAGGAAATCGTCCCCGGTTCGCGCTTTACCTATGCCATTGGCACCCTGGCCCTGTGGTCGGCAAAAGACGGCTATGTCGACGCCAAGGGCGACGTCCTGAAGAAGAACGAATACAAACACCTGTCCATCGCCAACCCCAAAGCGGCACCTTACGGCCTGGCCGCCACCCAGGTACTGGACAAGCTGAATCTCACCGAAGCCACCAAAGGCAAGATCGTCGAAGGCCAGAACATCACCCAGGCCTTCCAGTTTGTCTCCACCGGGAACGCCGAACTGGGCTTCGTCGCCCTGTCGCAAATCTACAAGGATGGCAAGGTAACCAATGGCTCGGCCTGGATCGTGCCGTCCAACCTGCACGACCCGATCCGTCAGGACGCCGTGATTCTGAACAAGGGCAAGGACAATGCGGCCGCCAAGGCGCTGGTCGAATACCTCAAAGGCCCGAAAGCCGCCGCGGTGATCAAGTCCTACGGCTATGAAATCTGATGCCTCTGGATGCCAGTGACCTGGGGGCGATCTGGCTGACCATCAAGCTGGCCAGCCTGACCACCCTGATCCTGCTGATCATCGGCACGCCCATCGCCTGGTGGCTGGCGCGCACGCGCTCATGGCTTCGCGGGCCAGTGGGCGCGGTGGTGGCGCTGCCGCTGGTGCTGCCACCGACGGTGATCGGTTTTTACCTGCTGATTGCCCTCGGCCCGCACGGCTGGCTCGGCCAGGCCACTCAGGCCATGGGCCTGGGGACCGTAGTATTCAGCTTCACGGGCCTGGTCATCGGTTCGACCGTGTATTCCATGCCATTCGTGGTCCAGCCGCTGCAGAACGCTTTTGGCGCCATCGGCCAACGCCCACTGGAGGTAGCGGCAACGCTACGCGCCAGCCCTTGGGACACCTTCGTCCACGTGGTGCTGCCGCTGGCCCGCCCTGGCTTCATCACTGCCAGCATCCTGGGCTTCGCCCACACCGTGGGCGAGTTCGGCGTGGTACTGATGATCGGTGGCAACATCCCCGACAAGACCCGCGTGGTTTCGGTGCAGATCTTCGATCACGTCGAGGCCATGGAGTACGCGCAAGCGCACTGGCTGGCCGGTGCCATGCTGGTGTTCTCTTTCCTGGTGCTGCTCCTGCTGTACGCTGGACGCCGCGGCAAAGCTGGCTGGAGCTGAAATGACTGCATCGATAGTGGCGCGCCTGAACCTGGTACGCGACGATTTCACCCTGGATGTCGACCTGCACTTGCCCGGGCGCGGCATCAGTGCACTGTTCGGCCACTCCGGCTCGGGCAAGACCAGTTGCCTGCGCTGCCTGGCCGGGCTGGAACGGGCCGCCAGCGCCTATATCGAAGTCAATGGCGACGTCTGGGAAGACAGCAGCCGTGGCTACTTCCAGGCACCACACCTGCGCCCGGTAGGCTATGTGTTCCAGGAGGCGAGCCTGTTCCCGCACCTGTCGGTGCGTGGCAACCTGGAATTCGGCTGGCGCCGGGTGGCGGCCACCGAACGCAAGGTCAGCCTCGACCAGGCCAGCCAGTTGCTGGGTATCGGCCACTTGCTGGAGCGCCGCCCGGCAACCTTGTCGGGTGGCGAGGCGCAGCGGGTGGGCATCGCCCGCGCCCTGCTCAGCAGCCCACGGTTGTTGTTGATGGATGAGCCACTGGCAGCGCTCGACGGGCCGCGCAAACGCGAGATCCTGCCCTATCTGGAACGCCTGCACGACGAACTGGACATTCCGCTGGTGTATGTCAGCCATGCCCAGGATGAAGTGGCACGGCTGGCTGACCACCTGGTGCTGCTTGAGCAAGGGCAGGCAGTCGCCAGCGGCCCGATCGGCGAAACCCTGGCCCGCCTCGACCTGTCGCTGGCCCAGGGAGAAGATGCCGGCGTGGTGTTCGAAGGCATGGTGGTGGGGCATGATCCGCATTACGACCTGCTCGACCTGCGCCTGCCGGGCAGCAATGGGCCGCTGTTGCGCATTGCCCACCCGGCCCATGTGATGGGCAGCACCCTGCGGGTCAAGGTGCAGGCCCGTGATGTCAGCCTGGCGCTGACGGCGGACAGCACTTCGAGCATCCTCAACCGCCTGCCGGTGCGTGTACGCGAAAGCCGCCCGGCGGCCAACCCGGCGCATGTGCTGGTCAGCCTGGATGCTGGCGGCAATGCCCTGCTTGCGCGCATCACCCGCTTCTCGGCAGACCAGCTCGGCCTGCACACGGGCCAGGTGCTGTTCGCCCAGATCAAGTCGGTAGCCCTGCTGGGCTGAGCATCTTTTGCGCAGGCGTTGTCCATTGATCAGTAAACCTGATCGAGGCCAGCCGCCCATGCTCGACTGCCCCCTGCCACGCAACCTGCACTACGTTGACGACAGCCAGCCGGGCCTGACCCGGCGACGCTGGCGCGAGCGCTTCATCTACCTGGATGCCGCTGGCCAACGGGTACGCGACAAGGACACCCTTGCGCGCATTGACGCACTGGTGATTCCCCCGGCCTACACCGATGTATGGATCTGTGCCGACCCGCAAGGCCACCTGCAGGCCACCGGCCGCGATGCCCGTGGCCGCAAGCAGTACCGCTACCACCCGCAATGGCGCGAACTGCGCGACCAGCACAAGTATGGGCGCATGCTGGCTTTCGCCCAGGCCCTGCCCAAGCTGCGCGCTCAACTGGAAGCCCATCTGGCACGGCCAGGCCTGGACAGGGAAAAGGTCATGGCTCTGGTCGTGAGCCTGCTGGACCACACGTTGATCCGCATTGGCAACCAGCGCTACCTGCGCGACAACCAGTCGTATGGCCTGACCACCCTGCGCAACCGCCATGTGCAGGTCAAAGGCAGCAGCATTCGCTTCCAGTTCCGCGGCAAGCGCGGTGTGGAGCACAATGTCACCCTCAACGACCGGCGCCTGGCCAACCTGCTCAAGCGTTGCATGGAGCTACCCGGTCAGGCGCTGTTCCAGTACCTGGATGAAGACGGCCAGCGCCATAGCGTCGGCTCTGCCGAGGTCAACCAGTTCCTGCAACAATTGACTGGCGCCGACTTCACCGCCAAGGACTACCGCACCTGGGCCGGCAGCAGCCTTGCACTCGACCTGCTCAGGCCTATGGCCTGGGAGCCCGAAGCCGAGGCCAAACGCCAGGTCGCCGCCATCGTCCGACAGGTGGCCACGCGCCTGGGCAACACACCGGCAGTCTGCAGGCGTTGCTACATTCACCCGGCCGTACTGGAGCACTATGCCCTCGGCCGCCTGGCCGACTTGCCAAAACCTCGGGTACGCAAAGGCCTGGACCCTGAAGAGGTGGCCTTGCTGCTATTTCTCAAGGCGCTTGAGGAACAGGACGACCATTGAGCCTGTCTATTTAACCCATGATGCGAAGAAATTTCCCATTGGACGCCAAGCGCCCTATTCTTGCCCACGAGCACCTTGCCCGACAAACCGCTGACGGTTTGCTTTGGCACCTGCAAGTGAAGGCACGCAACAGAATTTTTCTGTCGGGGAATTACTATCCGCCGAAAGCGTCTTTAATGAGAAGGAAGAGGGACCCGCTCCCGCCGCCGTGGCAACTAGCCCTGCGGACTTTTACATTACCAAGGAGAATTACATGCTGATACTCACCCGTAAGGTTGGCGAAAGTATCGTCATCAACGATGACATCAAAGTCACCATTCTGGGCGTCAAAGGGATGCAGGTGAGGATCGGTATCGATGCACCGAAAGATGTACAGGTCCATCGAGAAGAGATCTTCAAGCGCATCCAGGCGGGTAGCCCCGCCCCGGAAAAGCACGACGACTCGCACTGAGCCAACTCTCCCGGGTGCATGGATGCGCTCCGACCGCCAGCCTCAGGTGCTCAGTAACTGACGCACCTTGGCGATCATCTCGTCCATGTCGAACGGTTTGTCGAATATAGCGGCGAACAGGGCCGGGCATCCTTGGCTGGCTTGCGCGCCACTCATGAGAATGACTGGCAGTTCGCTGAGCGCCGGGTCTTCGCGCATGGCGCGCACCAGTTCCTCACCGTTGAGCAGCGGCATCATGTAGTCGGTGATCACCAACTGGACCCGCTTCTCCTTGAGCGCTTCCAGCGCCTTGCAGCCGTTGCTCGCCTTTTCCACCAGGTAGCCTTCGTCCTCCAGGGCAAATGCGAGGATATCGGCGATCAGGTACTCGTCATCGACGATCAGGATGGTGTTCATCGGCGCTCTCCGTCACCCGCCCCCTTGCGGCACCGGCGTTCCCGAGAGCACACCACAGGCGCCTTCGAACGCCTTGCGCAGGGTTATGCCCTGCGGCCCGATCAACAATTCGTGCAAGGCAGGGTCATGGTGGCTGTCACGCACCTTGAGGATCGACAGCATGCGCCGCAGTTGCGAGTCCAGTTCGACAAAGCGCATCAGCATCAGGTTGTCGACGATGCTCGACAGGTCCGGTGCAGGGGCACTGATTTCCGAGCCGAAGATATCGCGCATTTCCCAGGTCAGCATCACGCTGACATCGCGTGCACGCAACTCACCGGTCAGTGCGCGGAAAAACGCATTGAGCCGTGCCGGGTCGATGGCCAGGCGGCTGAACGCACCAAGGCTGTCGATCAGCACGCGCTTGCTGCCCTGCGCCGCAACACGCTCAAGCAGTCGCGCGCCGACCTGGTCCAGCAAGCCTTCGGTGGTCGGCTGCCAACACAACTGCAAGCTACCGCTTTGCTCCATCGAGGCAAAGTCGTAGCCCAGTGATGCCGCCTTGCTGCGCAGGCGCTCGGGGGTTTCGTAAAAGCCGAAATGCAGCCCTGGCGCCTGCACAGTACTGGCGCCAAGGAAGGCCAGGCCCAATGAGGTCTTGCCAATACCCGAAGGCCCGATCAACAGGCTGACTGAACCCGTGGCCAGGCCGCCACCCAGCATCTCGTCGAACGTGGAAACACCACTGCTGACGCGCGCCAGGCTGGCGCTGCCCATCTGGCTGGGGTGGCTGAACAACGCTTCCAGACGCGGGAAGACGTGCATGCCGGCTTCGTCGATAAAGCACTCATGCCGCCCGGAAAGTGCCGCGCTGCCACGCGTCTTGCGTAACTGGACATGGCGCACGGCGCGGCTGCCAAGCAATTGCTCACCCAGTTCGATGACCCCGTCAACCATGGTGTGCTCCGGGCTGCCCTCATCCAGCCGGGCGCTGGTCAGCAGCAATACGGTACAGCCGGCGAAGGCAGCATGGCCCTGCAGTTCGGAGACGAACTTCTTGGTATCAAGGGTGGTTTCCGCGCGGACCCGGGCGTTCAGCACACCGTCGACGATCAGCAGGGTGGCCTGCTGCCGGGCGATTTCCTGGCGCAGAAGGCGCACCACGGCATCCAGGCCTTCCTGCTCAAGGGTGTCGAAGGCACTGACAAACTGGATCTGGTCGCCGACCAGCTCAGGGTCGAAAAACTCCAGCGTGCCCAAATACTGGAACAGCCGCTCGTGCGACTCGCTCAACAAGGTGGCCACCAGCACCCGGCCTCCGCCACGCACGTGGCCGCAGGCCAGTTGGTTGGCGAGGATGGTCTTGCCGGCACCCGGTGGCCCCTGGATGATGTAGGAGGCACCGGCCACCAGGCCGCCCCTGAGCAACGCGTCGAGCCCATCGATCCCCGTCACCAGCCGCCTGAGTGCCTGTACCATGTTGTTCTACCTGTCGAGTGGGCTGTCTGCCTGGGCCTGATACATTGGCAAGTAAAGCTGCATGCAAGTTCCACGACCCGGCTCGCTTTCAACACAAATAGCGCCACCGCTTTGCTTGGCGAAGCCATAAACCTGGCTAAGACCCAGCCCGGTGCCCTTGCCGAACGGCTTGGTGGTGAAAAAAGGATCGAAGATTCGTGGCAGTATCTCGGCGGGCATGCCCTCGCCGCTGTCCTGTACCTTGAAGCGCACGAAGCGGCCCTGCAACCCTTCAATGTCACCGAGCAACTCGACCAGATCGACCTCCAGGCCGATCTGCCCATGCCCCACAATGGCATCGCGGGCGTTGAACAAGAGGTTGAGCAAGACCATCTGCAACTGCCCTGCATCCACTTCGATCAACGGTAGGTCCGGCTGCAACGATACCTTCAGCTCAACCGTGGCTGGCAGTGCATGCTCCAGCAGGCCACGGGTAGCAGTAACCAGCTCAGCCGGGGCAACACTGGCCACATCGAGCTTGCGATGGCGGGCAAAACTGAGCAACTGCTGGGTCAGTTCGGTGCCGCGCTGCCCGGCATCGAGGATGTGCTGCAGCATGCGTTGCGCGCGCGCCGGGTCCTGGGTGGACAGCGCCAGGCGCGCCGAACTGATGATGATGGTCAGCATGTTGTTGAAGTCATGCGCCAGGCCACCGGTCAACTGGCCGAGGGCTTCAAGCTTCTGCGCCTGAAACAGTTGGGCGCGCACGGCATCCAGTTGCATGGCCGACTCGCGGCGGTCGGTGATATCGCGCGTGACCTTGGCCAAACCGATAATCTGGCCAGTGTCGTCGCGGATCACATCCAGCGCCGCCAGGGCCCAGAATTGCGTGCCATCCTTGCGCACTCGCCAGCCTTCGTCCTGCGCCACGCCCTGTTCCAAGGCCTGGCGCAACAAGCGCTCGGGGCGGCCATCAGCACAATCCTGAGGCGTGAAGAACAACGAAAAATGTTGGCCGATCACTTCATCGGCGCGGTAACCCTTGATCCGTTGTGCACCTGCATTCCACGACACTACATGGCCGGACGGGTCAAGCATGTAGATGGCGTAGTCCACCACCGACTGAACCAGCTGTTCATAGCGGTGGGCAGGCATGACGGGGTGGTCGAGGCAATCAGCTGAAACCATGAAGACTCCACTGGCACAGCAGGAGGGACAAAAAGAGCGTGGTCAGCGAGCCCATCAACGAGCACCCGCACCACAGCAGGCCGTCAGCGTTCCGGTTCGACCAGTACCGGGCTCATGCGCCGCGGCATGGCCACCTTCAGCAGCCACAAGCATACCAGCATGATCACGCCGCCGCCTGCCAATGCCATGAACCGCTGCGGCTCAGGGTGTTCGGCGTCGAAACCCAGCAACAGCAGGTAACCGCCCAGGCTGATCAGGCTTACATAAACAAATACGCCCAACACGACCACCTGCGCGAACACCAGCCGCCAGAATAACCTTGGACGCACCACACGCTCGCCAGCTCGGCCCTGAGTCATCGCTGAACTCTCTTGGATCCAATAAATAGGCAACAGTGGCTTAATGACAGCAAGGTGTCAATTGCCCATTCGGTCGGTCCCTCATTCTGTTGATCATAGGCGTTGCGGTTGACTCAACTATAACAATGGGTTATAAAGCGCGCTTGATTGCGAAGCCCTTCTGCTTAGAAGCGAGCCGGTCGCTACGACCCCTTCAAGCGTGCGAGTGTGGTGGAATTGGTATACACAGCAGACTTAAAATCTGTCGGCGTGAGCCTTGCGGGTTCGAGTCCCGCCACTCGCACCAATCTTCGTTGAAAAGGCGCCCTTGCGGCGCCTTTTTGCTGCCCGGCGGCAATGTCTTGCGCAGCTGCTAGAGTGGAGCTTGTACCCGTCCACTGGAATGCCACCATGCGCTACTCCCTGTTCGATGGCCAACGCGACATCATCATCCTGATCGCTCGCGTACTGCTGATGGTCCTGTTCGTCTTGTCTGGCTGGGCCAAACTGACCGGCTTCGATGGCACGGTCGGCTACATGACCTCGCTGGGCGCCCCTGCCCCAATGCTGGCCGCTGCCATTGCCGTGCTGATGGAGTTCGTCGTCGGCATCCTGCTTGTTCTCGGTTTCTACACCCGGCCGCTGGCATTCCTGTTCGCGCTGTTCGTGCTGGGCACGGCACTGCTCGGCCACCCGTTCTGGAACATGGTCGACCCCGAGCGCAGCGCCAACATGACCCAGTTCCTGAAGAATATGGCCATCATCGGCGGCTTACTGCTACTGGCCGTGAGCGGCCCGGGGCGCTTCTCGGTGGACGGGCGCTGAGTCAGTCGTCGCAATCGTCGAACCAGGCTGGGTGATCACGCGCCTCATCATCGAAGTCATCCAGCGTTTCCTCGTCTTCCTCCAGGTCATCCTCGGCGCCTTGGGCATCCGCCTCGGGCTCCATGTCGTCATAGAGAAATTCATGGTCAAGCAGGTGATCGTGCTCAGGTTCGTGCAGGTCGTCTTCGTCGCGCATGCTGGCTCCAGGGGTAATGGCACGCCTGTATAGGCTGATTGGAATACCGGGTCAATGCGTTGTCGCTTAATCCTGGGTTAACCGGCCAGGCGCAGCCTGCAGGCTCTCCCTTCAAACGACTTTTGCCCGCCTTTCATGGCGGGCTTTTTTATGGCTGACCTGGGTGATGACAGCCTCATGACCTGACCTTCACGAAATGTCGACATCTGCATGGGCACACTGGCCCTGCTCCGTACGTTCTTGCAGCCCGCCGCCTCATTGCCGCGGGCTTTTCTTTTTGTGACGAATGGCTTGCCCCCTCCCCGCAATGACGGCCAGCTCAAGCCTAAAGCTCCTTCCCATGACCTGAAGCAGTTTTGCCCGGTCGGGCAGGGTCTATGCTGTCCCAGCGATAACCCAAGCTCACATCGGATAGACACGGAGGCTCTTATGAAAGCTGCTGTTGTTGCACCAGGCCGTCGCGTGGAGGTGGTAGAAAAAAACCTGCGCCCTCTCGAGCACGGCGAAGCGCTGCTGAAGATGCAATGCTGCGGCGTGTGCCATACCGACCTGCACGTGAAAAATGGCGACTTCGGTGACAAGACCGGTGTTGTCCTTGGCCACGAAGGCATCGGCGTAGTCCAGGAAGTTGGCCCCGGCGTCACCTCGCTCAAGCCGGGCGACCGCGCCAGCGTAGCCTGGTTTTACCAAGGGTGCGGGCACTGCGAGTACTGCACCAGCGGCAATGAAACCCTGTGCCGTGATGTGAAGAACTCCGGCTACACCGTGGACGGCGGCATGGCCGAGGCCTGCATTGTCAAGGCAGACTACTCGGTCAAGGTACCCGACGGCCTCGACTCCGCGGCAGCCAGCAGCGTCACCTGCGCCGGCGTCACCACCTACAAGGCGGTGAAAATCTCCAACATTCGCCCTGGTCAGTGGGTCGCCATCTACGGCCTCGGCGGCCTGGGCAACCTGGCCCTGCAATATGCCAAGAACGTGTTCAACGCCAAGGTGATCGCCATCGACGTCAACGAAGAGCAACTGCGCTTCGCCAGCGAGATGGGCGCCGACCTGGTCATCAACTCGCGCACTGAAGATGCTGCCAAGGTCATCCAGGCCAAAACCGGAGGCGCCCACGCTGCCGTGGTAACAGCCGTCGCCAAAGGCGCGTTCAATTCGGCCGTCGATGCCTTGCGCGCGGGCGGGCGACTGGTTGCCGTCGGGCTTCCCTCAGAGTCCATGGACCTGAACATTCCCCGCCTGGTGCTTGATGGCATCGAAGTAGTCGGCTCGCTGGTCGGCACACGGCAGGATCTGCAGGAAGCTTTCCAGTTTGCCGCTGAAGGTAAAGTCGTGCCTAAAGTCACCCTGCGCCCGATCGAGGATATCAACCAGATATTTGACGAAATGCTGGAGGGCAAAATCAAAGGCCGGATGGTGATCCAGTTCGAAGGTTGATAGCCTGAACGCACGTCATTTTGCACGACTGCAAGGCCCGCACATGATCAACTGCGGGCTTTTTGCCTTCTCACTCGTCAGGGAACAGACCATGAGCTTTGACTGGCATGCCGGGCCGATTAACCGCTCAACCCCACTGGACAAGCACTACCGCAATACGCAGAAGGTTCGTCAGTTTCTGCTCGGCGAGTGCGGGGCAACATTCAAGTTCGACCGTGCCTTCATGGCCTGGATCAAGAGCGGCACACCGTCCACCATGGGCGACGTTGCGGATGAGTGGCTGCGTATGCATCGATGACCGCCAGCATCAGTAACGCGCTGGCAGGTTTGTTCAGCCCCGCGGTCTTGATCGGCGGCCGCTTCCTTCAGAATCTTGTCCAACGATTCAACCATACTGGAATAATCCATTCCCTGACCCCGTCGTTGGTGAGTTTCTCTTACGTTCAACGATAGCTGGCAAACGTTTCAGAACTGCTTGAGGAAATGCCCTGGTACAAAATCAGGCACCTTCTGAAGACCCACCAGCGGGCCATGAGGTTCAAAGAAAAGCCTGGCGCTTTTCATGTAAGGGGCTTTGAATGGAGCGTGGCTACTGCTGCCAGGAGAGAATCATGGCGATTCGCAGCTTGACCCGAATCCTTCCACCAGACCCAGACAATGCAGGCTGGGTGCTTGGATGGGGGGTGCTTCGAGACCGGTATCCTTGGCATCTGGTCGATGTATATGCCGATCAGAAGACAGCCAAGGCGGAGGCAGCACGCCGCGGTGCTGATTACGTCGTTGAGTACGGGTCGCACAGGCTTGGGTCGGATGAGTTCATCTGTGGGGTTAGCCTGCCCGAGGGCTAAGCCTTTTACGGGAAGTGCCTGAACGCTGTTCGGCGACTTTTCCTACAAACCCAGTTCCGGAACTCGGAACGTTTTGCAACCCATGGCCGTTAACCCCGCAAATAAAAAACCTGCAGACGTTAATCTGCGGGGGCTTTCGAATGGTGGAGGCGCTGCCAACCCGGGCGCTTAACCTGTAGAATCGCTACCCACTTCCAAGCTGGCATCACTTTCTCCTTTTTTGTCATGGACAGCGTTCAGTGAGCAAAAACCAACAAGACTCAAATAAACGAAATTTCCGCCTTGACATCAATGGGCTGCGAGCTTGGGCTGTCTGCATTGTCATTCTTTATCACTTTGGTGTACGAGGGTTCAGCGGAGGATTTGTTGGCGTCGACGTGTTCTTCGTGATATCCGGCTTCTTGATGACCGGCATCATCGTTAATGGACTGACTCAAACATCCGAACCGTTTTCCTTATGGCAATTTTACCTGGCCAGAGCCAAGCGGCTCATTCCCGCATTGGCCGCACTGTGTGGCGCACTGATGATAGCCGGCTGGTTTTACCTTCTTCAGACCGACTACTTAAACCTCGCAAAACACGCTATCAGCGCACTCGGTTTTTTCTCGAACATTCAGTTCCTGTCTGAAGCCGGATATTTTGACGCAGCCTCTTACGACAAGTGGCTTCTGCACACGTGGTCCCTTTCAGTCGAATGGCAGTTTTATGTGATACTGCCGATCATTCTGCTCGCCACCTGGAAAATAAACCCGACACGCCGTTCACTTTTATCCCTTCTGTCGCTTCTATTCATACTGTCATTCTTCTTGTGCATAAAAACCTCAATGGATGACACATCCAAAGCATTCTATCTATTGCAGACCCGCGCCTGGGAGATGCTGGCCGGAGGAATAGCCTATCTGCTCATCGATAAATTATCGTTCACCCAGACTTACCGAACAGTTAGTGAACTCCTTGGCTTGGCACTTATCGCTGGCGCTGTTCTCCTATTCGACCCGAGCAGTACGTGGCCAGGTTGGCGTGCAGCCGTCCCTGTCGCGGGTGCAATTCTAGTGCTGGCGGCAGCTAATCAGCACTCGACACTCACCGGATCAAAAGCTACACAATGGATAGGTGACTGTTCATACTCCTTATATCTATGGCATTGGCCTGTGGTGGCGGCCCTGGCGTCCTTTGAACTACTGGAAAACACGACTGCGATCGTTACCGGCATTGCTTTAACCTTTCTATTCGGTCGCCTCTCGTACCTTTATATAGAAAACAAATCGAGAACACTTCTGAACAGGCTCCCTACCAAGCAGGCCCTGGCAGCAGTAACATTAGCAACGTTCGCAATCATTGGGCCTGGTTTGATCATCAACCTGCAGGAGGGTCTTCCACACAGGCGCCTTCCCGAGCAAGTAAAAGACATACTTGCGCAGGCAACCAACAAGAACCCCCGCATGAAGGAATGCCATGTGGAAGGGCTCACCCCCGTCCCTGAGTGCCACTACGGCGGCGATGTGCTTGGCGCCATTGTTTTAGGAGACAGTCACTCATCATCAATAATGCGTTCAGTAGAAAAAGCATTGCCAAGCAAAAACCTCTATGTGCTTGACTGGAGTCTCGGAAGCTGCGTGACGATCAAACACATCAAAATGACCAACACGACAGATTTCCGATGTGCCGATTTCCTCAGCTACGCACTTGAACGCTTAAACACAACCCCCAAAGACATACCCATCATTATCCTTAACAGGACCAGCACCTATATCTTTGGGCCCAATGAACCTGATCGACAAGGCGAAGTTCCCACACCCGCTTTTTACATCACCAAACCTTATGCAGCACGTACACCAGAATACTTGAACGAAATGCGCGAAGGCATCATAAATACGGCATGTGCGTTCGCCAAGCATAGGCCCGTCTACATGATTAGACCCATTCCCGAAATGAAAATCGACGTACCAAAAACCATGGTCCGACGCTCAATGATTCCAGGAAAAGAGGTCGATGTATCAATCAGCATCAATGAGTATAAAGCGCGAAACGCCTTCGTGTGGGAAGCTCAAGACATCGCCCGTGACAGGTGTGGAATCAAGATACTTGACCCCACTCCCTACATTTGCACCCATGAACGGTGTATGGGCTCACACGGTGGGCTTCCTATCTATTATGACGATGACCATTTGAACGAGCGCGGTGGCGATCTGCTTGTACCTTTGTTCAAATCGGTTTTTTCTGCTCAATCAACAGTCAACATTAGCGAAACCAAGTAGGCCGCAACGCGGGAACGCGCCATCCAGGCTCCCGCGTTGATTCTCATTGGAACGACAGATCATGCATCTAATGACCTTGTACTGCCTGATGAGCCTGCGCGCCCAGACTCGCAAGAAAAACCTCGGTATCCCGATTAGACCGCAGGCAGACCACACGACAACCGGACGGGGCCGTTGCCACGAATCGCTTCATCGCCTCCCGAGACGAGGTTTTCGTCCGCCACATGAATCTGAAAAACTCCGGCAGGTTGGCCAGCAACTCGGGGCATTCGTCTGGCAAATCAGGCCGTGAACGGCCACGGTTCAGGATCGTTCTGAGGAACACGCGCCAGAATCGAAGCAACGCCGAACGATCAATCCATATCAACATGTCAGCACGGGCCAGCCGATTGTTCCATGTGGTCGAGTGCCCACCTTCGAAAATCCAGCGCTCACGGGCCTCGACCTCATGGCAAAGACGCGTCTTCTCATCACGGCTGCGCTCGACCCACCCTGGCTGCCAGTGAATCGTATCAATATGTACGACCGGCAAGCCGGTGTGCTCGCCGAGCTTACGCGCCAGGGTACTTTTCCCGGCCCCTGGCTGACCAATGATCATCACCCGTTGCATTGAAACGCCCTCTCGCCATGCTTACTGATTTTTTGGGCGCGCGATTGTACGGCAATGGGTGCCTCGGTCAACTGCAGCTGGACTCATGCTCTGGGCATCTTCCCTTAAACCTGCAGGGCAGGCGTAACGCAGCCGCAACCAAAGCAGGCTTCTACTGCACCATCCTCATGCTTGATAGAGTGAAACATGTAATGATCACCGGGCTCGATATCGACCCGGTGATTTTTCACCGCCTTACCAGTTGTGCGTGTAACTGGCAGTCAACACAGTGCCGGGTGCCGGCAAATGGCTAGTGTTGTTGTTACTGCGCAGCAATTGGCTGTAGAGCGGGTAATAGGCGCGATTGAACAGGTTCTGGATGCCGACGCTTACCTTGTCGTCAGGAGAGATCTGGTACTGGCTGACCAAATCTACTGTCGTATAGGTACTTACCTGATGCCGACCAAAGCTGTCCACACCGTCGAGCCTGTAGTCCTTGGCGTCGAAGAACGTGGCTTGCAAGCGGTTGCTCCAATCCAGGCTCGGCTTGTATTGAACGTAGGCAGTCAGCTTCAGGGGAGGAACACGATAACCAGTCATGTCCTGCCAACCTTTGCCGTCCGGCTTTTCTCGCCCGCGCATCCAGGTCGCACTCCCCCCTGCGCCCCACACCGCATCGTCCGAGAGCCAATCGGCACTGGCTTCAGCGCCGTAGATACGCTCCTTGGTGCGGGTCAGAATCAAGCCATTGTTGAAACTTTGCACGTCCCCTAGTTTGGAGGTGGTGTAAAACAGCGCCAGGGTGCCGAGGGTGTTGCTGCTTAGCTCTCCTCGCCAGCCAAGCTCATAGTTGTTGGTCTTTACCGGCTCCAGGTTCGATGCGCCGATGTCGAAGCCACGGCGTGCATTGCGCAACTGAATGCCCACGTCGGGCAACTGGAAGCCCTGGCTGAAGGAGGCGTAGATTTCCTGGCCGAGTACCGGTGAGTAGACAATGCCCAGGTTCGATAACACCGCATCATAATGAATGTCGCCACCCTTAACCGCCTCAGGTGCGGCAGCCCTGGATTCAGACAACGGGACGAAGTCATCGAATTCGGCGGTGGAGTATTCGTAGCGCAGGCCGCCGTCGACCGACCAGTGATCATCGAAGCGATGCTGTAGCTGGGCAAACGCACCGGCGCTTCGGGTCTTGAGCGGAGGCATGTAGGTGAGCTTGCCGGTCTTGTCGTAGACCAGGCCGCCACTGACGTCATAAGCCACAGGGTCGAAGACGTCGAGCGGCATGTCGCTGCGCTCCTGGTTATAGTCGCCACCCCACACCAACTCGGTGCTGCCGCTGTCGCCAAGTGGCGTGCGCAGGGTCAGGCGGCTGCCGAAGACTTCGCTGTTCTGCATGATCTGGTCAACGTTGCCGCCACGAGTGGCAACGGCTCGGGCGTCAAATGGCGTGAAGCGGGTGAAGTAGTCCCGGTAATACACCTGGGCAGAAAGCCGGCTGCCGAGAATGTCGAGATTCTCGTACTCCAGGTTCAGCAATGTGTTGCGAATACGGTTCTGTTCGTCGAGATCCAGGCCCTTGATCGCATTGGCCGGCACCGAGCCTGCGGGGAGTTTCGCGACGCTTGGGTCTGTAGCGTAGTCGGTGTCCTGGCGTGCATCGTAGTGGCTGATGGCGAGCTGGATTCGCTGGTTCTCGTCAATGTGCACACCCAACTTGCTGCCAATGTTGAAGATGTTCGAATCGAACAGGTCGCCCTGACTGGGTTCCGGAGCGATCCGGTCGCCGTGCGCATCGTACGAGGCACCGATGTGGCGGGTACCGAAGTCGAACGAGTAGTCCACCGCGCCCTGAGAGCCTGCGAAAGACTGCTGGAACTGGCCCCCCAGGCCATCGCTGCCCAATCGGGTGAGTGGCGAGGTGGCGCTCAGGCTGGTTTCGGCACGGTTTTCGCCGCCAGCAGGCCTTGTCGTGATGGCGATGATGCCTCCCGTGGCGCCACTGCCGTAAATCGCGCTGCTGCCACGGATGACTTCGACCCGCTCGATCAGCGCCGGGTCGATATTGGCCAGGTTGCGCGAAGAGTCGCGGTTGGTATTGAGCGGTACCCCGTCGACCATCACCAACATGCTGCGCCCACGCAGAGTCTGGCCATATTCGGTGATGGTGCGGCTGGAGTCGGACATGCCCGGAACCGCCTTGGCCAGTACCGTGGCCAGGCTCTCCGAACCTTGGCGTAGCTCCTGCAACTGTTCATGCTCCAGAACAGTGGATTGCCGCGTGGCGGACACCAGGCTACTGCTGGTGCGCGAGGCCGTGATTTCCATCTGCGCCATTTCCACAGGCCCGCTCTGGCTTTCGGGGCTGGGTGCAGGGGCACCCTGCGCGACGATGACGAACGTGCGCTCATCCTTGGCCTGTACCTGCAAGCCACTGTCCTTGAGGAGCGTTTGAAGGGCTTCCTCAGGTGTGAACCGCCCCTTCACCGCAGACGCTTTTCGGCCGGTACCGAGATCACTGGCAAAGATGATCTGTATCGAAGACTGCTGTGCGAGCGCATTGATGGCCTCCCCCAGGGGCGCAGCAGGGAGATCCACACTCACCCTTTCCCGGCCCTGAGCCGACATTGCGATGAGCAGGCTACTGGCAAGTAATGACAGGCGGAGTTGACGACGGCGGAGGGTAAAATGCACTTCTCGAGTTCCTTTTTCTGGTTGGGCTTTTTCAGTAGCCGCCATGGGAATCGAGAAACCCTACCTGCGCCTGAGAATTATTTTCTTGTCGATTTAGGTTGAATACGCACACTGCCATCCCCTTGTTGCAGCACGGCGACGGGCAGGATGCTCGGTAGCAGATCCAGCAGCAGATCGACATTGTGCGCCTCGAACACCCCTGTCACCTTAAGTGCTGCCAAGCTTGGGTCGCTCAGCTCGATAGAGGCCTTGCGATAGTGGCGCAGCAACGACACCGCTTCATTCAGCGGCGTCTGTTCGAACACAATGCGATCATCTTTCCATGCCATCGCCTTGGAGGCGTCAACCTTCGCAACCGACATCAGTTGCCCGCCAATCGAGTCGACCTGTTGCCCTGGACTGAGGGTGACAGGCGCTTGTGCTGCAGTTGCCGCGGTGACGTCCACGCGCCCACGGGCCAGAGTTACACGCACCGCGTCGTTATCCAGCCGGCGAACATTGAAAAGCGTACCGAGCACCTCGACTTTCGCCAGGCCAGCGGACACTATGAAGGGGCGGTACACGGCCGAGGAAACATCGAAAAGCGCCTGCCCTGCGCGTAGGTCGACTTCACGGCTGAGCAGGCGCCAACTTATATCGACATGAGTGCCACTGTCGAGCAGCAACTTGCTTCCATCGCTCAGCAGCACAGCGCGCCGCTCACCAATGGCGGTAGCGAAACGCTCGTTCTTGTAGGCGGGGTTCAGCCAGACCAGGGCAGCAAAAGCGATCGCAACCGCTAGCGTGATGCCTGCTGACTTTACCGCTTTGGAGGGCGCAGGCTTGGACGGCGGTAGGGGGAACAGGTGCTTGAGCTCTTCACGGTGTCGCCCAAGAGCCTCATCCAGTGGCGCCTTTCCGGGTTGCCGAGTCATGGATACACCTCATCGCGCCCAAGCCGTTCCCTACACGCCGTCAAAGCCAGGCGCAGGTGCTTTTCCACGGTCTTGATGGAGATACCGAGGCGAGCGGCTACTTCGGCCTGAGGAATTTCGTGAACTTTATGCATGACAAAAACGGCCTGGCAGCGAGGTGGGAGGTCTGCGATAGCGCTCACAAGCAGTTGAAGCTCGCGCTCGGTGTCATACCTGCTCACCGGCGTGGCTGCCGGACAGGCTACCTCAGGGAGTTCGGAAACTGCCTCTACCCACGCGCCTCGGCGTCGATCGCTGCGATAGCGATTTACGGCGGTATCGTTGGAGATTTTTCGTAGCAGGGCCAGCGGGGTCCGCACGTTTTCTTTCTCACCGCGCTCTAGCAACTGCACACACACGTCATGCACAACATCGCGCGCCATGCTCCGGTCGCTGAAGCGTCGGCGAATGTGGTCCACCAGCTCGTCATAGTGACGAACCAATGTAGACAGCAGCGTCGGTTTGGCGGGATCGAACGACACGATGCATCCTGAAAGTGAGCGAGACTCCGAAAAGAGGATGCAAGTGTAAATGAGAAATACTTGCGAATAAACTGTCTACACCGCCACGCTATGCTGACGGGCTCAAACCTGAGGGATAGGAAGGACGTTGGCAGTGTCAATCAATGGCCTCCAGCTTTGCACGCTCCGCGCCCAGTAATACAAAGGCGGCTTGCACCGTGGTGATATTCGCTTGAACTTCGGCTATTTTGCCTGGCCACCAAGGCCGCCCCTTGGGCCTGCTGAAAGATCAAACGGGGATCTTCCTGATCCCACTGCGCCGCAAATGGAAGCCACAGGTACCGATCGCTAACGCTGAGTGAGCCAAGAACGAGAGTGTGAACTGCTTTCACGCCAGTTGCTCCCCAGGGCGCTGCACACTGAGTTTTTAGTCCCCATACGCCACCGACACCTGTACGGTCCATAGTTCTATCAGTGCCCACCACAGCGCATGAGGAGCAATCGCCTGAACAACGTGAGCTTCAACTCACTCTTTTACTCCACGCATCCTCAGCGAGCGCCTGCGCAATACTTCAATCGCCACCAGCATAATGATGGAACCTAGGATCAGCAGCGTCGCAGCAGCAAGAATAGTGGGACTTATCTGCTCACGCATGCCAGACCACATCTGCCGTGGAACGGTGCGTTGCTCTACTCCGCCGAGAAACTGAACGATAACGGCTTCGTCAAAAGAGGTGACCATGGCAAACAGCGCGCCCGAAATTATCCCTGGACGAATGATCGGGAAACTCACTCGCATGAACGTGTAAGGGGCAGACGCACCAAGGCTTGACGCAGCACGTGTCAAGGAATGATCAAATCCGGCCAGGGTTGCAGTGACCGTAATGATGACGAAGGGCGTGCCTAAGACTGCGTGGGCGATGATGATGCCAAGATGACTCTGGGCAATACCTAATTTGCTATAGAAGAAATACATACCGGCCGATGAAATGATCACGGGGACAATCATTGGCGATATGAGCGTCCCCATCAGCAAACCCTTGAAAGGCAGGTTTGCACGGCTCAGCCCTAATGCAGCGACCGTCCCCAAAACGGTCGCGATAACCGTGGAGCTGAACGCAATCAACACACTATTGCGAAAAGACAGCGTCCACATAGGGTCATTCAATAGCTCGTGATACCAACGGGTAGAAAAAGCTGCAGGATCAAGCTGCAACATACCACTGGTAAAGCTGAAATATGGCTCCGCGTTGAATGAGAGCGGAATGATTACTAGAACTGGCAACACCAGATACAAGAGCACCACCACACCGATGGTACGCATGCCGTAGTACCAGCTTTTGCCCAGTAAACCCGTGTAAGTTGGAAGACTCATATCGTTCACCCCAGCTTCATGTTGCTGATGCCGACCACTCGGTCGTATAGCCAGTACAAGAACAGCACCACCACCAAGAGGATGCTACCAATAGCCGCCGCTAGCCCCCAGTTGAGGGATGTCTGCATGTGATAGGCGATAAAGTTGCTGATTACCTGGCCGGTTCGCCCCCCAACCAGTGCGGGCGTGATGTAATAACCAATGGCGAGGATGAACACCAAAATCCCTCCCGCGCTCAGGCCAGGCAACGAAAGCGGGAAATAAATTTGCAGGAAGGTGCGAAGCGGGCTTGCGCCCATTGAATGGGCTGCTCGAATATATGTGGTGTCGATGCTCCGCATGACGCTGTACATTGGCAAGACCATGAACGGAAGCAAGATATGCGTCATGGCAATCACCGTGCCCCACATATTGAACATGACGTCCAGTGGCTGGACAATAAGACCCAACTTTATCAATGCACTGTTGAGCACTCCATTAGACTGCAGGATCACCATCCAGGACGTAGTTCGCACCAGCAAAGATGTCCAGAAAGGCAACAATACGAAGATCATGAGCACATTGCTCACTTTGGCTGGCAGTGTGGCCAACATGTAAGCCAAGGGGTAACCCAGCACCATACACAGCAAGGTTATTCCAAACGTCATGGTGAACGTCTTGATCAGTACATCCACATAGATTCGACGACTTTCGGATTGACGGACAATTTCACCGTGCTCATCGTACTGCAGATCCAGTGCTGCCAGGTAATGTATGCCTGAATAGGCCGGCGCCATGCTTTTGAGTTGTGCCCAGGTTTCCAGCTTCGCCCAACGTCCATCAATACTGATAATGGCATCCTTGTATCGCCCCGCTACCGGCTGCGATTTGCTCAGTACCCTAGCGGTCTTGCTGAACAGGCTTTTCAAACCACTTTGCACACGGTTGAGGTCCGAGCCGACTCGGTCCAGCTCCTGCTGAGCAGCCAGACTTAGCATCTCGGTGCCGAGCGCCGCAAAAACCTGTTCATCTGGCAGGCCTTGATTATCCCAGGCTTTTAGATAGGCGGCCGTTTGCGGCATGTATGAGGATAACGCAGGGTTCTGCACGCTGCGTACGAGGATATCCCCGATGGGCAACAGGAAGAACACAAGGATAAAAGCCAATAATGGCATGACGAGTAACAGTGAACGCATTTTGTTACTGCGTTCAGCCCTCTGTAGACGGACCTTCAGGATCGCCTGCTCGCCAGGGTCGCTGCTTTCTTCAATTGGCGGAGTAACGGTATAAAAGCTGCTCATGGAAAGCTCCGGAATTTGCACAAGGACGTACTTGACGGTCAGGCATCCAAGGCTCGGCAATCTTGGTGAGACCAACCGATGTGTATGTGCTCGCTCAACCTGGGGCACCCGCTCCCCGCGGCATTGGCAACTTTCACGATGAACTCCTGCTGCCCAGCCAGCTCCAGGCGCGCCCGAAGGTGGTCGCCGTGGTAAATCACTTCAAGAACGCGCGCAGGTAAGCGATTCTCGCACTCCCATTGCGCCGGGTTGATCAACACCCGCTCCGGACGAATCGAGAGCGTTGCAGCAGAACCCACGCCCGCGACATTGACGGCCAACGCCTTTACCGTTTCCCCCCCGACACGAACGCTGCAAGTGGCATCTTGAATAGCAACAACCTGCCCCTGCAGACGATTGTTTTCACCAATGAAGCTCGCCACAAATGCGGTCTCTGGCTTTTCGTAAAGATCCGCAGGGGACGCGAGTTGCTGCACGATCCCATCATTGAACACAGCGATGCGGTCAGACATGGTGAGCGCCTCACTCTGGTCATGTGTCACATAGACGACCGTAATACCCAATTGCCGAGAGAGACGTTTGATTTCGTATTGCATCTGCTCTCGCAACTGTTTATCCAATGCGCCGAGGGGCTCATCCATCAATACCAGACGCGGCTCGAAGATCAGTGCCCTGGCCAAGGCGACGCGTTGTTTCTGGCCACCGGACAATTGTGCCGGCATGCGGTTACCCAGTTTACTCAGTGCCACCCTATCGAGCGCCTTGTTGACGCGCTCGTTGATTTCGCTTTTCGAATGCTTGCGGACTTTCAGCGGAAACGCGAGATTCTCTGCGATGGTCAAATGAGGGAAGAGCGCATAGTTTTGAAATACCATGCCAATACCGCGTTTTTGGGGGGAAATATCGTTGACCGGCTTGTTGTCGATGAGTATCTGGCCATTCGTCACGGTCTCGAAACCGGCCAGCATCATCAGGCAGGTGGTCTTGCCAGAACCAGAAGGACCGAGCATTGTGACAAATTCACCTGCTTTGATCTCCAAATTGAAGTTCTTCACGACCAGTGATTCGCCGTCATAACTTTTCTGAACATTGCGGAAACTGACAAACGATTGAGAATCCATCAGAGCACCTATTATTGTTTTCGTGCGCGCACATTTCTGGAGCACCGGCATCAGCCGTCTTGATTACTTCACCAACCAGGCATTGAATCTTTCGTTAAGCTCGTCAGCGTGGTCACCCCACCATTGCGAGTCGACTTGCAATGCGGTGGCAAAGTTTTCCGGGGTGGTCGGAAGGTCGGCCTGGACATCATCGCTGACCATCTTCTGCGCTGAGTAACGAGTCGGTCCATAGGGAATGTAATTAGACTGATCGGCGAGCACCGAACTTTGCGTTGCGAACTTCAAAAAGTCTAACGCCTGTGCTTTGTTCTGGTTGCCCGCCGGCAGAACCCAGGCTTCCATGTCATAGACCTGACCATCCCAAACGATCTTGAACGGTTGATGTTCTTTACGAGCGGCAATGACTATTCGACCACTGTAAGCAGACGTCATGCTGACCTGACCATCGGCAAGCAGTTGTGGAGGTTGTGCACCGGCTTCCCACCAAATGACTTGATCCTTGATGGTGTCGAGTTTACGGAACGCCCGCTCCAAGCCTTCTTCTGTCTCAAGCATGGGATAGACCTGATCGCGAGGCACTCCATCGGCCATCAGCGCCCACTCCAAGTTCACCTGGGGAGCCTTGCGCAAGGAGCGCTTGCCGGGAAAACGCTTCAGATCGAAGAAATCCTTCAAGCTGGCTGGCTGTGCGCCGGAAAAGGCTTGGGTGTTGTAAGCGAGCACAGTTGACCAGACATAGCTGGCCACCCCACATTCGCTCAGTGCCCCCGGAATGAAGTCTTTTTCGGCCGGGGTTCCGTCCGGCGCCGGACTGAGTGTCTTGGGATCGATTTTTTCGAGCAATCCGGTACTGCAGGCGCGGTATACATTGAGCAACTCGGCGTCGACTACATCCCAGCTGACCTTTTTGCCATCGACCTGTGTCTTGATGGGCGCGATACCGCCAGAGTAATCCTCTGAGATCACCTTGACGCCTGTGGCCTTGGTGTAGGGGATGTGGGCCGATTTGACTTGAGCCTCCGCCAGACTACCGCCGTAGGAGACCACGGTGATTTTCTGCTCAGCCCAAGCTTGCGTGCACACGGCACCTACCAGCAACAGCGCTGCTGTTTTTTTCATGACAGTGACCCCTATTATTCTATGTGATGGAGTTTTGCTTGCGACGAAACTTGCGCTTTCGCCCACTTACTTTCCAAAAAAAAACCTACCTTCGAAAGCAATAAAAAAAGGGGGAAAGCCCCTAAAATTTTTATGCCTGCTCGCGAAAAAAAGCGGGCCGTGCAGCGTTATGCACGTCCCGCCAGAGGAAACCTAGATGATGTCAAGCAACCTCAGATTTCTTATCTTCAGCCGCCAGAGCTTGGTAAGGATCCAGCACGGAGCGGTAGTCAGGATTCAGTTCAATGAGATGAGCCGGTATATCTCCGTAATCTTCACGCATCCACTTCAACAACCCGTACACTTTGATAATCAAAATCATGACAAATGGAATGGCCGCCAGGGTTACCACTGTTTTCAGTGCATGTAACGGGGCGTCGATATACAACATTGCCAACGGAATCGCAGCCAGCATAAGGCACCAAAACAGACGGAGGCCTGGAGAGGGGTCATCACCTTCATGCAAATTTCGTGTGCTGGTGGCCGCCACGGAAAACGCCACAGCATCCAGGTGTGACGCCAGGAAGACCATCATCAGAAAGAAGTAGATTGCGGCCAGGGCTTTGCCGAGGGGGAGACTTGCCAACAGCATGGAGACAACGGTTTCACCGCCCACGCTGTCAAGCAAAGCAGGCGAGTCGATGGCGCCTGTAATGAACTGGTGGATGGCAAAACTCTGCAAGCTGCCGAAGAACAACCAGCAGCCGCCACATCCTCCCAGCACCATTGCAAAAACCACTTCTTTTATTTTTCGCCCCTGTGATACTCGCGTCACGAACAGGGCGACGCCAGGTGTGTAAGTGATCCAGTACAACCAGTAAAAGACCGTCCATCCACGCGCGAAGTCTCCCGTCCCTGCAGGGTCAGTTGCCAAGCTCATGTGGATGAAGTTCTGCAGCATCAGGCCCGCGCCATTGGCGATATTGTTGAGGGTGAACCCCGTGGGGCCCAACACCAGCACCACCACGGCAAAGGCCATTGTCAAACCACACGCGGCATGCGCCAGTCGCTGCATGCCACCGCCGATGCCCACCCAGGAACTTATCGAAAATACCAGGGTGACCATGATGACCAGCGAGGCCTTCAAGGCATATCCATCGGTGAAGCCAAACAACATCGATAAACCTTTGGCGACAGTGGACGAGGACAGCGTGATGGTCAGCACCAATCCGCCAAATGTCGCCAGCAGGAAGATGATGTCCATGCTCCGTCCCAGGAGACTGGTGGCACGCAGCCCCGTGATGGCCTCTACCGCTGCTGAAAGGCTCAGCCCCGGATTTTTGCGGACATGGAAATGGTACGCCATCGCCAGGGACGCTATTCCGTAGATAGCCCACGGGGTAATGCCCCAATGAAAGAATGAGTACGCGATGCTGTACTCCAGCGCATCTTTACTGCGCGGCGCAATATCCAATCCTGGACTGACGTAATAATACGCCCATTCCATGAATGCCCAGTACATGGTTGCCGACCCCAGGCCAGCACAAATGAACATGAACACCCAACTGACGTTTCCATACTTGGGTTTACCTTCCCCCAAGCGGATGTTTCCGTATTTGCTGCAGGCCAGCCAAAAAATCATGCCCACACAAAAGAACCCGACAATTTGTACGGTCGAGCCAAAAAGCCGAGTGGTGCTGTCGAATGCAAGAGTGGACAGCTCCATGGATTGCTGAGGGAACATCATCAGCCCCCCAACACTTAAGCCGATAACCCACATACTGAACAGAACTAACGGCAGGTCAATTTTAGTGGCAGTGTCCGGGCGCTTCGCGTTTGAATCGTACATTACAACCGTTCCATTGTTATTGTTCGGTCAACGGTGATCTGGCAAATCAACACACTTGGAACGGGTGAGCCATACTCACCCGCTCCACAGCAAAACGTTACTTCATGGTCGGCATGGAGAACTCTACGCCCTCCCGAACGCCTGACGACGGCCAACGCTGGGTGACTGTTTTTCGGCGGGTGTAGAACCGGACGCCATCGGGCCCGTAGGCATGCAAATCACCGAACAGCGAGCGCTTCCAACCGCCGAAGCTGTGGTACGCGACGGGCACTGGCAGCGGCACGTTGATGCCAACCATGCCCACCTTGATATTGTCGGAGAAGTAGCGAGCAGCCTCGCCGTCTCGGGTGAAGATGCACGTACCATTGCCGTACTCGTGCTTGTCGATAAGCGCCATTGCTTCCTGCATGCTATTGACTCGCACGACCTGCAGCACCGGCCCAAAGATCTCTTCCTTGTAGCTCTGCATGTCTGGGGTAACGCGATCGATCAGCGTACCACCGACGAAAAATCCTTCCTCGTAGCCAGCAACGTTTGGCTCACGCCCATCGACAACCACGGTTGCACCCTGCTGTTCAGCACTGTTGATGTAGCCAACCACTTTTTGCTGATGCTGCCGGGTGATCACTGGGCCGAAGTCGTTCTTGCTATCGGTGTATGCGCCCACCTTCAGGTTTTTCATGGCTTCTTTCATTTTGCCAATCAAGGCATCGGCTGCCGCATCACCCACCGCAACGGCAACTGAGAGCGCCATGCAACGCTCACCGGACGAGCCGAATGCAGCGCCCAGCAACTGGTTGACCGCATTGTCGATATCGGCGTCTGGCATGACGATGGCGTGGTTTTTGGCCCCACCCAGTGCCTGGCAGCGTTTGCCGTGAGCGGTGGCGGTGGCGTAGATATACTCGGCGACCGGCGTCGAACCCACGAAGCTGACCGCCTGAATGCGCGTGTCGCGCAGCAGGATGTCGACCGCTTCCTTGTCGCCGTTCACCACGTTAAGCACGCCCTTGGGCAGACCGGCTTCCTGCAGCAGTTGGGCGATGAACAGGGTGGAGCTTGGGTCGCGCTCGGACGGTTTGAGAATGAAGCAGTTGCCTGCGGCAATAGCCACCGGAATCATCCACAGCGGCACCATCACGGGGAAGTTGAACGGCGTGATCCCGGCCACCACACCCAGCGGCTGGAACTCGCTCCAGGCATCGATATTCGGGCCGACGTTCTTACTGTGTTCGCCTTTAAGCAGCTCGGCAATCCCACAGGCGTATTCGACGTTCTCAATGCCGCGCTGCAGTTCGCCTGCAGCATCATGGGAAATTTTCCCATGCTCCTCACCAATCAGTTTGCAGATCGCATCAGCGTTCTGCTCCAAGAGCTCTTTGAAGCGGAACATGATGCGAGCCCGCTTGATAGGTGGCGTATCGCGCCAAGCCGGGAAAGCAGCTTCAGCAGTGGCAATGGCATGCTCAACGGTTTGGCTCGATGCCAACGCAACTTGGCGAGCCACCTGGCCGGTGGCGGGATTGAAGACATCCTGGGTGCGCTTGGATTCGAGGACGACTTCGCCGTTAATCAGATGACCGACAGTATTCATGTAAAACTCCACTTTTTTGTTATTCAACTATGGCGATGGTGTTCGATTACCAAAGGCTGCGATAAAGCTGAACCATCTCGGCCTCTGTAGGCACGCGCGGGTTATTGCCAGGTGAACCGGAAGCCAGCGCCTGAGCAGCCATGGTTGGCATCAGCTCGAAGAATTTCTCGCGATCGATTCCGAACGCCGCCGGGGTAGGAACATTCAGCTCATCGTTGATCGCGACCAACTCTTCCAGCAGTTTTTCCACTGCGGATTGGTCCGTGTCGCTTTGCGTGGCAACGCCCATAGCGCGCGCGCAATCGGCGTACCGGTCCTGTGCAGCGGGAATGGAAAAGGCCGTCACTTCAGGCAGCAGCATGGCGTTCGACAGGCCATGAGGGACATGAAATGCAGCACCAATTGGGCGGCTCATGCCATGCACCAGGGCAACAGAGGCCGCCGAGAAAGCCAGGCCCGCAAGGGTAGAACCCAGCATCACAGCCTCCCGTGCGGCGCGGTCTGCCCCGTCGTGGTAGACCTTGCGCAGGTTTGGCCCGATCAGGCGCATGGCTGCCAGTGCCTGGGCATCACTGAACAGATTCGCTTTTTTGCTGACATAAGCCTCGATGGCATGAGTCAACGCATCGATACCGGTGTCGGCTGTTACGCGAGGCGGCAACGAGAGCGTCAGCTCATAGTCGACCAGTGCAGCGACAGGCATGAAGCCTGCACCGACGCACAGCATTTTTTCGTCCGTCGACTCATCGGTAATGATGGTGAAACGGGTGACTTCGGAGCCAGTGCCGGCAGTCGTTGGAATGGCAATGATCGGCAAGCCCATTTCGGTGACATTGCGCGGGAACTTGTAATCGCGCATGACTCCGCCGAATTTGGCCAGGATGCCAATTGCTTTGGCGCTGTCGATCGGGCTTCCACCACCCAGTGCGATAATGCTGTCATATCCCCCTTCCCTGGCGGTCGCAACGCCGGCTTGAATCGATGCGATGGTAGGTTCGGGGACGGTATCGGAGAACACGTCGACGTCTATTGCGTGCTCTGCCAGAACTGCGCTGATACGACCGGCATAACCTAACTCAACCATCATTCGGTCAGTGATGATGAGTGGCTTGTGGCAGCCGAGGCTCGCCAGTACCTGATGGATTTGCTGGCTGGCACCGGCACCGGTTTGCAGGATACGCGGGAGGATGCTGTTATAAGTCATGGCTCTATCTCTTTTTCTGGGCATGAACGCGCCCGCGAGCAGCCTTGGGCTCGTGTTCGCTTGATCGGTAAATCGGCAAGCATGGGGGGCATATCGAAGGCCCGCCCCTTGACCTGCCTTCAGCATTCAGCTCGGCAGATATTCCTCACTCCAGGATTCGCCGATTGCGCCGGCGTCCAGGAGCGACTGAATCTGCGCATCGGTATAGCCGTAGCGAGCCAACACCTTGCGAGTGGAAGCGCCAAACTTCTCAGCGGGTGGCAGCGCTCGAATACGCGCTACCCGTGGACGAATGGCGTAGGGATCCAGCTGCGTAATCCGATGACCGCTCGGATGGTCGCTGTAGATGCTGAAGGAGTAGCTGCCATTCTGGGTACCTGGCAGGCCATCAGCGGTTCGGCTGTACTGGCTGCGCAGTTGGTCGATGTTGTCCGGCACCGCAGCAGCTATGTTGGCGGCCTGCAGACGCTCTTGCAGGAAAGCGCTGCTCATGCGGCCAATGACATTTTGCAGATAGGCAGCGCGATCATGCGCAGACGCCAGGCCAGAGAACTCTTTGATCGCTGCGAATTTGTCCAGGTCTGCCTCACAGGCATCCAGGTAGATCCAGCCATCCGCCGACCTGTAGAAGCGGGAAAGGTCACTGTAGCCAACCACGTCACGCCCGGACGGCTCATTGAATGGCGCCCGACCTGAGTAGTCGTAGCAGAACGGGATCTGTACCAGATTGCCCAGGGATGCCAGCGAGGTACGTGCCCGGTAAACTTCGCCGGAACGATGCTTGCAATACAGGGCTGTTGCCACGCCCAACGCGGCAGCAAACCCGCACATCACATCGATCGTCCCGACGTGGGCATGTTCTTCCGGCGTCTCCATGCCGCCACCAAAGCGCAGCATGATCCCGGTGGTGGCCTGGATGAGATCGTCATAACCCAGATAATCTGTACGAGGACCACGACGTGGGCCTCCGAAGCAGTCCAGCTGGCAGAAGATCACGCCAGGGTTCACCGCCTGCAGACTTGCTTCATCGAGACCGAGCGGTGCCAGTTGGCGATCAGGCGCGTTCATGACGATCACGTCAACCTCCCGCACAAGACGATTGAAAACGTCCCGGCCTTCGGACTTGTTCAGATCAACCAGAATACTTTCCTTGCCACGTGCAGAAGACATGCCGAAGACCACGGTATTCCACGGATCATAATTGGGCACGACTGGGTCGAGTTTGATGACGTCTGCCCCGAAGCGGCCCAGGAACGATGTCGAGTGCGGCCCTGCAATCACGTTCGTCAGGTCGAGGATCTTGACGCCATCCAGCCAACCGGCAGGTTTGTCGCGCTTAGCAGGCGGCAAGGCACGTGCAGCGCGTTCAGACAGCGTTGCCAGCGCTTGCTCGAAGCTAACATCGCGACGCGAAAGAGGCTTGAGCATGGGCTCTGAACAACCCTCCAACCAGGTAATGGGGCCTGGCTGTTTCATGACGCCAAACTCGCGATCATTGACTTCGACGATCAAACCAGCAGTGTTCGAGTGCTCGTCATGGAGCCACTCTTGGGTAGATCGGTGTGGCGCGCCGGGGAACCCCCCCTCCCCGAAAATGACTTCCCACTCGGCAGCAGTTTTCGTCAGGAACACTTCTTTCATCCGGGCCGAGATACGTGCAGCCCAATCGGCAGGCAACGGATAAACCCCCAAAGATGCATTACCATCCCATTGATCAATCGGCAGGTAGGGGTCATCAACCTTCGGCAAGCCGGCGGCAACCATTTCGTCATAGATACCCATTGCCTGCAGGCAGCGCTTGGCATGTGCACGATGCGATGGGCAAACGGCATAAAACTTACGGCCATCGGCACATTCATAAGTGCGGTAGAACGGGTCGAGGAACTCCTGCAGGTCTTGGTAGCTCAGGTTCATCGGCAGGTTCTCTGACCGACGACGCTCGCTCTCCTTCTCACGCAGGGTCTTGTAGCGTAGCGGGTACCCATCGATCTTGATCGAGTTGTACGACAGGCCTTCCATCACCGCTGATGCCAGGGGCACTTCGATCTGATCGCCAACGCCATTCTTTTCACGTGCCTGCAGAGCAAGCACGACAGAAGAAACAGCCAGCATGGTGCCGTACGCTGACGCCAGAGGAAGTGGCGAGAAACTAGGATTGATGCCCATCAGCACGCGGTTTTGCCCCATATCGGTGAAGACACCGGAGGCCGAAGCGATCACCGACTCGGTAGCACGCCATTGAGCACGCAATTCGTCATCGCTGGCAAACCCTGGAATGGACAACGTGATCAACTCAGGGCGAGCACGTCGCAGCTCTGCGAAATCAAGACCCAACCTGGACATGACTCCGGGCCGGAAGTTTTCGATCACGATATCGGCACGAGAGACGAGTTCGCGTGCTTGCTGCAGCCCCTCTGGAGCCTTCAGATCGAGGCGCATGCACAGCTTGTTGCGATTGAGCGTGGCATTTGCCGGGGTGTCCCAGAGCGGCCCATCCAGCGGGTCGATGTGAACGACTGTCGCCCCAAGATCAGCGAGGATCATCGCTACTGCAGGACCTGCGATGTACTGCCCGAAATCGATGACATTGACGCCTTGCAAAGGCAATTGATTGGTTTGCTGCATGAGGATAACCCTAGGTAGCCCGGGCCGACGGGGATTAGCCGGCGCGGTTATTGTTGTTATCGAGACCTCGTATCAACCGGTCACCTGGACGACTGCACCATCCAAGGGCTTGCGATGTGCTTGCTACTTTCAGAAATTCGAAGGCAACGCGAAAGCAATAAAAAATGGCCCTAAGGGGCCATTTTTTTTATTGCTGTGGTGCTTTGCTTATCGCTGAGGATGTTCACCTTCGTCCACAACACTGGACTCCACCTTGAAAGACTGTGCTTCGTCGCACAGCCACTGGGCAAAAGCCGCCGCATCGGGATTGACCATGCTGTGGGCTGAATAAACCAGGTAAAACGCTTCCTTGGTCGGCACATGACAGCCCAGGGGGGCGACGAGTCTGCCTTGGTCCAACAAATGCTTAACCAGCGAGGAACGCGCCAACGCAACGCCTTGACCCAGCTCAGCCATCGCCAATGCCGAAATAAGGGTGTCGAACTGCATCCCCTGAGATGAGTCAACGCTCTCTGCGCTGTTCCTCTGAAGCCAATAGCCCCACCCTTCTTCGTAGCCCAGCACGTGCAGCAACGGGTGCCTCGCAAGATCCTGAGGGCGCTGCAACGGACATTCCCGGGTAATCAATGCCGGTGAACACACGGGCACCAGAGAGTCCCACGTCAGCCGCTCGGCCTTCATGCCAGGCCAGCGCCCTTGCCCGTACCTGATTTCGAGATCGGCATCGAACTCTGTTTCATCAACCCAGATATTACTCGCGACTCGAATGTTGGCATCTGGATGCTTTACCCGAAACCGGGGTAAACGGGGTGCTATCCAATGCGTGAAGAATACCAAGCTGCTACGGATGCTGAGCGCGCTTCGATGACCTTGCCCGAAGATCTCATCGGTCGATGCGGCAAGGCGCTCAACCGACTCTCTGACTACTGGAAAGTAGGATTTACCCGCATCGGTGAGCTCAAGCCCGCGTGGCAGACGCTTGAAAAGCGCTACCCCTAACTGGGACTCCAGGGCCTTTACCTGCTGACTGATCGCCGCTTGCGTAAGATTGAGCTCTTCAGCAGCATGCGTGAAATTCAGCAATCGAGCGGAAACCTCGAAGGCTCGAAGCCAGTTCAGGGGCGGCAAACGCTTTTTCATGACCCATCCAACGCTAGGCTTATCGGAAATCGAATCGCTCAATGTTTGACATTAGAGACGATCAGTCTAAATTACAACGTATGAATACCTTCCAACCTTCCACTCGAAGAGGCCGCCCGCCCAAAATCGCGCGTGAGCATGGCGAAACACTTGAACTCTTGCTGCGCTGTGGCATGGAGATTCTTACCGAACAGGGCTTTGCCGCCACCGGCATCGATACTGTGCTCAAACGCGTACAGGTGCCCAAGGGCTCTTTCTATCACTACTTCGACAGCAAAGAAGCATTCGGCCAAGCGGTACTTCAACGTTATGCCAACTACTTTGCTCGCAAGCTCGATCGCAGCTTTGGCGACCAGAGCGTGTTGCCGCTGCGAAGGCTGTTCAACTTCGTGGAAGAAGCGAAACGGGGGATGGCCAAGTACCAGTTTCGCAGAGGCTGCTTGGTCGGCAACCTTGGTCAAGAGGTATTGGTGCTACCTGACAGCTTCCGCGAACAGCTGGAACTGACCCTGCAGGACTGGGAGCAACGTTTATCTGCCTGCCTGGAGGAAGCGGTAAAGCTGGGCGAGGTGTCTTGCGAGCATGACTGCAAAGTCCTCGCAGCCTACTTCTGGGTTGGTTGGGAGGGTGCCGTACTTCGTGCACGACTGACCCAAAATGTCCGCCCCATGGACATTTTTTTCCAAGGTTTTCTGGCAGGAATCACGCGGTGATTCCTTTCTGACAATTTAAAGACAACCGGTCTAAATCAGGGCAAATCATGTTCAACGCAATTCTGATCGAAAAGATGGAAGATAAGTACTCGGCTCGACTCACCGAGCTGCAGAATGACCAACTACCCGCCGGGAACGTGACGGTGAAGGTGGCCTACAGCACCTTGAACTACAAAGATGCGCTCGCACTCACCGGCAAAGGGCCGGTTGTTCGCCAGTTTCCAATGGTCCCGGGCATCGACCTCGCAGGCACGGTCGAGGCGAGTGACGATCCACGATACCAACCTGGCGATCGCGTATTGCTCAATGGCTGGGGAGTGGGTGAAAGCCACTGGGGCGGGCTAGCCCAAAAGGCGAGATTGAACGGCGACTGGCTGATCCCTCACCCTCAGCGCCTGAACGAGCGCCAAACCATGGCCGTCGGCACTGCTGGATACACCGCCATGCTGTGCCTGATGGCCCTGGAACGCCATGGATTGAAACCCTCCCATGGGCCGGTGCTGGTCACAGGCGCCACAGGCGGCGTCGGCAGCTTTGCCATCAGCCTTCTGGCCGGTGCCGGGTATACCGTCACTGCAGCCACAGGAAAATCCAGCGAAGAGGCTTATCTGAAAAACCTGGGGGCAACGACCATCATCGACCGGGCCGAGCTTTCAGTCCCAGGACGTCCACTGGCAAAAGAAAAATGGGCGGCAGTTATCGACTCCGTCGGCAGCCATACGCTGGCCAATGCATGCGCCAACACAATGTCTGAGGGTTTGGTGGCTGCCTGCGGATTGGCCCAAGGGATGGATTTTCCGGCAACCGTTGCGCCTTTTATTCTTCGCGGGGTAAGCCTGCTCGGCATCAACAGCGTTACACAGCCTTTTGAGCGGCGAGTCGAAGCTTGGGACAGGTTGTCGAACCAGTTGAACCTCGGTGCATTGTCGCTGATGACGAAAGACATCACCCTTGGAGGTGCGATTGCAGCAGCTGCTGATCTGGTGGATGGAAAGATCCGTGGCCGTCTGATTGTCGACGTAAACGGCTAAGTTCGCACGCTCGCCGCCCTGCCTCAAGCACACGCAAGCCAGCGCCACACGGGCACAAAACCACACCTACAGCATTACACCCAGCCGCTGGAAAGCGCGATTGCGCAGTGGTCGGCCAGCAGCGGCATCCAACTGTTCGCCGACGGCGCGCTGACACGCGGCAAGACCAGCAACACCGTAAACGGCCAGCACACGGCCAGCGTTGCGCTGCAACAACTGCTGGCCGGCACTGGCCTGGGTTTCGTCATGGCCAATGACAACCGTGCCTACCGGCAGCAACCCAGCGACAACGCAGGGCGTTGGGACGACTAGCTGCGTTTGTCCTTGGCACGGATTGCGTCGCGGTTCATCCCGGGCCAGCTGTCGAGGGCCACTGGGCCAGCATGAAGAAACCATGCTGCCCCTTCTGACGATTGGTCGCGTCAGAGGGTAGAGGGGGCTACACAAGGGGGTCAGGCCCGATCATGCAGGTTTACAATCAGTGCGTATGATAATAAATTATAATCATACGAAGCGTATGTAATCTCGCCTTGGCCATGAACGCGCAAGGGCCTTTCGACAAGGAGAGTCGAGCATGTTCAGTACCTACCGCGAGTTGTTTCAGGCCAGGGCTGCCAAGGGCTTTGTCCTGGCTGGCCTGTTGGCCCGGCTACCCTTGCCGATGACCGGTATCGGGATCATTACTATGCTGTCGCAGACCACCGGCAGTTACGGTCTGGCCGGTGCGGTGGCAGCCATTTTTGTGCTGATCTATGCGCTGATGTCGCCGCAGATCTCGCGCCTGGTCGACCGTCATGGCCAAGGTCGGGTATTGCCAGCCGCCGCCGGGCTCAGCGTGTTGGGCATCCTCTTGCTGCTGGCTTGCAGCTATTGGCGGCTGGCGGAGTGGACACTGTTCGTCGGCGCCGCGTTTGCCGGCTTCATGCCCAGCATGTCGGCGATGGTGCGCGCACGCTGGACCGCGATCTACCGCGGCAAAGCGCAACTGCAGACCGCTTATTCGCTGGAAACCGTTCTCGACGAAGTCACCTTCATTGCCGGCCCGCCGATTTCGGTGGGCGTGAGCGTGGCGATGCTGCCACAGGCCGGGCCACTGGTTGCCGCGGTGCTCTTGGCCATCGGCGTGTTTGCCCTGGTGGTACAGGTCGGCACCGAGCCGCCGGTAGAGGCCGAAGCCGTCACTGGGCAAGACAGCAATTCGGTGTTCCGGCTGGCCAACGTACGCCTACTAACCTTGCTGATGATCGCCATGGGCGTGATCGTCGGTACCGTCGACATCGTCAGCGTGGCATTCGCCGAGCAGATGGGCATGCCGGCCGCGGCAAGTGTGGTGCTGTCCTGCTATGCCATCGGTTCCTGCGTCGCCGGGCTGTTGTTCGGTGCGCTGAAACTCGATACCCCGCTGCACAAGCTGCTTCTGCTGGGCGGGCTGGCGACCGCGGCGACGACCTTGCCGCTGCTGCTGGCGGGGAACATTGTCGGGCTGGCCGGCGCCGTGCTGGTCGCGGGGCTGTTCTTTGCCCCGACCATGATCGTGGCGATGTCGCTGGTAGAGCGCACAGTGCCCGAAAGCAAGCTGACCGAAGGCATGACCTGGTTGCTCGCCGGCCTCAACATCGGCGTGGCCGGCGGTGCAGCAGCATCGGGACAGGTGGTTGATACATGGGGTGCCAAGGCCGGATTCTACGTGACCTTGGCCGCTGGGGCCGCCGTGTTGCTGGTCGCGCTCTGGGGCTACCAGCGCGTGCGCGACCGGGCCCAACAGGCATCGTATTCGGCTTGATCGGCTTCAGGCTGACGACGGGTCATATGAAGTGAGGTTCGCCCGGCGCGCGACGAGGCGACAGGCTTGTCAGTGCGCCTCGCCCCCAAGACAATGCACGCGAGGCATGAATATGTTTTGTCCACCCCATGCCGTTGAAGACAAGGAATAGCTTGATGGTTCGTCGCACCCGCGCCGCAATGCAAGAAACCCGGGCCCTGTTGCTGGCTACCGCCCGCCAGATGTTCAGCGAGCTAGGGTATGCGAACACTTCGATGGACGATTTGACCGCCCGCGCGGGCTTGACCCGGGGGGCGCTGTACCACCACTTTGGCGACAAGAAGGGGTTGCTGGCAGCTGTCGTCGAGCAGCTCGACGCCGAAATGGACGAGCGCCTGCGTGCTATCACCGATACCGCCGAGAACGCCTGGGACGGTTTTCGCCAACGTTGCCGCGCCTATCTGGAGATGGCGCTGGAGCCCGAGATCCAGCGCATCGTGCTGCGCGACGCCAGAGCAGTGTTGGGCGGCGGCTCGCCTGAGGCCCAGCGGCATTGCATAGAGTCGATGCGCCAGTTGATCGAGAACCTGATGCTGCAGGGTGTGCTTGCCCAGGCGCAGGCGCAAGCGCTGGCCACATTGATATGCGGCAGTCTGGCGGAAGCGACGGTATGGATAGCCGAGGCCGAGAACGGCGACACGCGGCTGGCGCAGGCAAGCCAAGCGTTCGACCTGCTGTTGCGCGGGGTGCTAAAACGGCCTACAGAATCTACGGACGCGTGACCGCACTCGACACTCAGTGCGTTACCATCGCGATTTTCTACCCATCATCATCCGTAAACATCTCGCAGCAGTTCTTCTGGTTAACACGAGCTCAAACCTGTTGGAAGTCAACCCACTGCAGGTATTCGCGCCTCGCCCTTCAAACCTAAAGCCAACACCGTTATTCGGAAGTTGTATCGTCGGGCTTCGGTAAGCGCCCAAATGTGATAGCCAATGGCCAAGCTGTAAGCTTGCCTTTTACACCGGGATGCGCACAGGCGAAATTATGGCCCTGCGCTGGGACGAGATCGATTTCGAGAAGAAGACAGCTCACATCTGCCGGATCGTGGTCGAAAAGCAGGCGGTCGAGCGGACCAAGACCAAATACACCCGCACCGTGATGCTGAACAGCCGGGCCCTTGGCGCGCTGGCCTGGGCCAAGGAAATCGCGAACTACCGTTCCAAGCAAAAACGCCGGGTGTCGACCGAGTCGCCATTCATCTTCCAGCCAGCAGGCTCGTCGCCACACATCACCGTACCTGAGACCGCCGGTAAGCACTTCAACCAGGCAATCGAAGCGAAGGGCTTCAAGCATCGCCCCCAGTACAATTGCCGGCACACTTATGCCACGATGTGCCGTATGTCAGGGATGAATCCGGCATTCATTGCAGGGCAGCTTGGACATTCGGTGCAGGTCCTCCTCTCGACCTACGCCAAATGGCTGAATTCCGCCAATGACTGGGCCGAACTGGCGAAGCTGGAAGAGAACGTAATGGGTACAGAATGGGTACAGGATTAAATTTCGTTCACCTTGCGCCCTTTAGTCATAAGGCATTCGACAGCAATTCAGCCATACTCCAGAATGCATCGGTTTTAGGGGGAAAACCCTTGCACAGCCAACGACATACCAACCTTTAGTGAGCCTCAACGTGAAAACATCCCTGTCCATCCTCAGCCTGCTGCTGTTGCTCACAGGTACCGCGACCCTTCCGTCGACTGCTGCTGCACAACCCCCTGCTCAGGTACAACGTGATCCGTCCAAACTGCACCTGGCTTCAGGCAGCGCCCTGCTGATCGACCTGAATACCAACCAGGAGCTGTACTCGAACCACGCCGACCGCGTGGTGCCGATCGCCTCTGTGACCAAGCTGATGACGGCAATGGTGGTGCTGGACGCCAAGCTGCCCATGGATGAGATGCTCACCATGACCATTGCCAACAACCCGGAAATGAAGGGCGTGTATTCACGCGTGCGCCTGGGCAGCCAGCTCGACCGTCGTGAAACCTTGCTGATTACCCTGATGTCGTCGGAAAACCGTGCGGCCAACAGCCTGGCCAACGCCTACCCCGGTGGCTACCCGGCGTTCATCAAGGCGATGAACGCCAAGGCCCGCAGCCTGGGCATGGCGCACACCCGCTACGTCGAACCGACCGGCCTGTCGACGCAGAACGTGTCCACCGCCCGTGACCTGTCCAAACTGCTGATGGCCTCGCGCAAGTACCCGATGCTGAGCGAACTGTCGACCACCCGTGAAAAGACCGTGGCCTTCCGCAAGCCCAACTACACCCTGGGCTTCCGTAACACCGACCACCTGGTGAACAAGAGCAACTGGGACATCAAGCTGACCAAGACCGGCTTCACCAACGAAGCCGGCCACTGCCTGGTGCTGCTGACCCGCATGGACAACCGCCCGGTAGCCATGGTCATCCTCGATGCCTTCGGCAAGTACACCCACTTCGCCGACGCCAGCCGCCTGCGCCAGTGGCTGGAAACCGGTGCAGCCAAACCTGCGCCGGCAGTGGCCATGCAGTACAAGGCTGACCGGCGCAAAATGGCCGAGTAATCACCCTCGCCCGACGCTACGCGGTCCAGTGCAGGAGCGGCCTTGCCGGGGCGCTCCTACAGGGACAGCACATGCCCCTGCAATTTTCGCAAATTCATCAGGCCGTAGCGCTGACCATCCCGCCTGCGCTGCTGCCACCTTCTTGCTGCAGCAGCTCCAGCAGTTGCGCCGTAGCCGCCATGATCTGGCCGTTGAGGGTGGCAATGCTCGCCTGCTTGGCCCCCACCGCCGCAGCCTTGGCGGCCTCGTCCATCTTGCTGTTCTGCAACGCCGCCAGCTGCTTCTGCTCCTCGACCAACTGCTTCTGCAGGTCCTTGATCAGTTGACGCAGCTCGGACACCGCCTGCGACTCGCCACTGTCTTCAGTGTCCGTGGACTGCGCCTGGCTACCCGCCGACACCTTCATGCTGTCGCTGCTGATGCTCAATGGCCCCAGTGCTTCACCAGCCTGCCTGGCCTGCTCGCGCTCGGTCGCCGCGTTAGCGCTCAAGGCCTGCGCCGAAACGCCGTTGATCATCAGGTTGCTTGCGGTAATTGCGCTCATGTCGATCCCTGCCTCAAAGATCAGTCCTTGCCGTAGCCACCCTATCGGCCACCCTGCGCAGATCTTTAACCCGCTTAAATTCCGCTTTGGCTGGCTCGTTCCAACTCATGTACTTGCGCAGGAGCCGGAGCCCCGGCGGGCGTCCATATTCGACCATTCAGGGAATCGCTGCCATGAGCCAGCCCACACAGCAGGAAACCATCAAAGATCTGATCGGCGTGGGCTTCGGCCCTTCCAACCTGGCCTTGGCCATTGCCCTTGAAGAACTCGCCGAGTCCCAGGGCCATGCCCTCGATGCGCTGTTCATCGACAAGCAACAGGACTACCGCTGGCACGGTGAAACCCTGGCGACCCAGAGCGAGCTGCAGATCTCGTTCCTGAAAGACCTGGTGTCGCTGCGCAACCCCACCAGCCCCTACAGCTTCGTCAATTACCTGCACCAGAAACAACGCCTGGCCGACTTCATCAACCTCGGCACCTTCTACCCCTGCCGCCTGGAGTACAACGACTACCTGCGCTGGGCCGCCGAACACTTCGCTACCCAGGCGGTGTATGGCCAGGAAGTGCTGCGCATCGAGCCTGAAGTGCATGGCGGCCGGGTCGAGCACTTGCGCCTGGTCTCGCGCGATGCCCAAGGCCGCGAATACAGCCGCCGCACCCGCTCGGTGGTGGTCGGCAGCGGCGGCACGCCGAAAATTCCGGAAAAGTTCGGTGCCTTCAAGGACGACCCGCGGGTATTCCACCACTCGCAATACCTGAGCAGCCTGAACAGGCTGCCATGCACTGAAGGCAAGCCCATGCGCATTGCGGTGATCGGCTCAGGGCAAAGCGCCGCCGAAGCGTTCATCGACCTCAACGACAGCTACCCGTCGGTCAAGGTCGACATGGTCCTGCGGGGTTCGGCCCTCAAGCCCGCCGATGACAGCCCGTTCGTCAACGAGATCTTCTCGCCGGACTACACCGACCTGGTCTACAACGAACCGGCCGACCAGCGTAGCAAGCTGCTGGGCGAATACCACAACACCAACTACTCGGTGGTCGACCTCAACCTGATCGAACGCATCTACGGCATCCTCTACCGGCAAAAGGTCGCTCACCAGTACCGCCACAACGTGCTGTGCCGCCGCCAGGTGGAAGCTGTGGTAGCCACCCGCGAAGGCCTGGAACTGACCTTGCGCGACCTTGCCACCGGCCAGCAGCAAACCCACCGTTACGATGCCGTGATCCTGGCCACCGGCTACGAGCGTCGCTCGCACCGTGAATTGCTGGCGCCGTTGGCCGGATACCTGGACGACTTCAGTGTCGACCGCAACTACCGCGTGCTGGCCAGCCCTGACCTGCAAGCCTCGGTGTACCTGCAAGGCTTCTGCGAAAACAGCCACGGCCTGAGCGACACCTTGCTCTCGGTGCTGCCGGCACGCGCCGCGGAAATCGGCCGGGCGCTGTACCAGGACTTGGCGCAGATACAGGGCAAGGCACAACCTGCAGTAGCCCTCACCCGCGCCTGAAGCCGCCCTGCCATCGGCCCTCACGGCCGGCCTGACGCCTCATGCGCAGGCCGGCCTTTGTCGTTTGAAACATTTGCTTTCATTTTAAACGGCAGGTTTTCAATTCTCATTCGTCCTTATCAGTACAGCCCTCTTTGGTTGGGCACACGCTCGACCACCTATTGCAGAAGACCGTCTGATGGCCAAATCACCGAAAAAATCCAAATCCAGGCTGTGGTTCCTGGTCCACAGCTGGCTCGCCTTGCCGATCTGGTTCTTTGTGCTGATTGTCTGCTTCACCGGCATGCTCGCCGTGGTCAGCCAGGAAATCGTCTGGCTGGCCGACCCGGCCGTGCGCGCCAACAAGCCAGACGCCGATGTCGAGCGCCTGAGTTTCCAGCAAGTGCTGGAAGCCTTGAACAAGGCCGAGCCGGACATGGTGGTCGAGCGCCTCAGCCAACCTGACGGTTCGCACTTTGCGGTAAAGGCCAGTGTCACCCTGCCAGACGGCACCAGCCCTACCCTGTATGTAAACCCGTATACCGGCGCCATCCAGGGCAAGACCCCGGACTTCAACTTCGAGGCGTTCACCCGCGCCCTGCACGGCTGGTGGCTGGTGCCGTTCACCAACGGTTTCAGCTGGGGCTGGTACCTGGTGTCGCTGCTGGGCCTGCCGATGCTGGCGTCACTGGTCACAGGCCTGGTGGTGTACAAGAAGTTCTGGAAGGGCTTTTTCAAGCCCGTGCGCACCGGCCATGGTTCGCGGATTTTCTGGGGTGACCTGCACCGCCTGGCCGGGGTGTGGTCGATCTGGTTCATTGCGGTCATTTCCATCACCGGCACCTGGTTCCTGATCCAGGCAATCCTGTTCGACAACCACATCACCATTTCCAGCCGGCCCATCGTGCCCGTGATCGCCCGCGAAGAAGTCCCGCAGATGCCTGATGGCAGCCCGGCACCACGCATCGACCTGGACGAAGCAACGCGCCTTGCCGGCCTGGCGATCCCGGGGCTGGAGGTCAGCTCCATCTCGCTGCCTGCCACCGCCTACAGCCACGTCACCCTGTCCGGCCCGGGTTGGTACCCGTTGATGTTCCAGAGCGCATCGGTCAACCCGTACACCCGCCATGTCGACAGCCAGTTCCTGATCAGCGACCGCTCGGCGCTGGAGTTTGTCACCGAGTCCATGCGCCCGCTGCACACCGGCGACTTCGGCGGTTTGCCGATCAAGCTGGTGTGGTTCTTCTTCGGACTGATCCTCACCCTGATGGTGCTCAGCGGCTTGCTGATCTGGACCAAGCGCACCGCCCAGGCCACCGCCGCCGCCCTCAAGCGCAGCGAGCGCACCCCCCGTGCGGCACGCAGTGAAATCACCGTGGAGATGAACCCATGAGCCAGGCCCAAGCCCTGCCCACCAGCCCACTGAAGCAGTGGTGGCTGAAGTGGCGTTTTCACCTGAACATCCTGCTGCTCCTGATCCCGTTGGGCTTCATGCCCAAGTACTTTGCCGACGCCAGGCTGTTCCGTGGCGATGCTGGCCTGGGGGCCAACGTGATCAGCGACATTCAGGTCGGCCCCTACAGCATCGACTTGGCCGAACTGCGCGCCGAGGCGCCAAGAGCCGACGGCCCGGCCGGCTATTTCAAGTCGTTCAATGCGGCGCTGTGCAAAACCTGCATCAAGGACGTCAAGGCTGCCTACCTGCGTATCGGCAAGCCGCGCAGCCTGCGCGCCGCCGGCACCATCTTCTTCGGCGCACCTTACAACATGGGTACCTCGCTGCCGATTCCGCCGCGCACCAAACCCGACGCCCAGATCTGGATCACCCTGGAAGGCTGGGACGGCAGCATGCACCAGGCATCCGTCCCTCTGGCCAAGGCTTCGCCAGCCACCGTGGCCTGGCTCGAAAAACAAGGAGGCAAGAAATGAAACACCTGATGCGCACCCTCGCCCTGCCCCTGCTGGCAGTTGCCGCCAGCCCCGCCCTGGCGCACAACCCAATGTGTGAATGCGAAGAAACGGCCGCTGGCCAGGTCACCTGCACTGGCGGGTTCTCGGACGGCAGCGGTGCCCCTGGGGTAACCCTGGATGTGATCGGCTATGACGAGCAGGTGCTGGTAGGCGGCAAGCTCGGCGACGACTCGACCCTGACCTTCAAGCGCCCGGACGGCGAGTTCTACGTGCTGTTCGACGCCGGCCCGGGGCATGTGGTGGAAGTCGACTACGCCGACATCGCCCAACCATGAGCCGCGCTCAAGTGATTCGCCCGGCGGGTGCCGGGCACGAAACCCTGTACGTGGTGCTGGTCAGCCTGCTGATTGTGGTGCTCGCTGCCAGCGTGGTGTTGCTGCGGGGCGAACGCGAGGACGAACAGGCCATCGCCAGCCACCAGATCGACGCACGCCGCGACCTTACTGCTGCCGAGCAAGGCCTGTACACCGACCTGCGGGTGGCCTTTGACGAGATCCAGTTGCTGCGCGAGGAAACCGCCACCGTGCCAAGCGTGCAGGCCCTGGCCGAAGAAGGCCTGCCGCCGTTCGTGGTCGATGCCGGCAGCCAGAGCCGCGGCGGCCACCAATGGGCCTGGCTGGAAGCCGGCGCCTACCTCGGCAGTAGCCAGGCACCGGAAATCGCCGGCAGCCTGTTGCTGATCCTGCCGCACGACAGCACTGGCCAGGCCGATGTCTGGCTGCGCCGTGACAGCACCGCCGTGGTCCCTGACGACCTCGGCCAGGCCGCCCTGATTGCCGCCGGCTGGCAGCAGGTGGTCAGCCATTACGACGCCGGGGTCACCCGCGAACACCGTCACTGAACCCAAGGACTCGCCCATGTTCCGCTCCGCCCTCGCCCTGCTCCTGGCCCTTGCCCTGCCGGCACTGGCCCTGGCCGATAACGGCAAGCCGCTGCGTATCGGCATCACCCTGCACCCCTACTACAGCTACGTGAGCAACATCGTCGGCGACAAGGCCGAAGTTGTTCCGCTGATTCCAGCGGGCTTCAACCCGCACGCCTATGAGCCGCGCGCCGAAGACATCAAGCGCATCGGCACGCTGGACGTGGTGGTACTCAACGGTGTCGGCCATGACGACTTCGCCGACCGCATGATCGCCGCCAGCGAAAAACCCGACATTGCCACCATCGAGGCCAACCAGAACGTACCCCTGCTGGCGGCCACCGGTATTGCCGCGCGCGGCGCCGGCAAGGTGGTCAACCCGCACACCTTCCTGTCGATCAGCACCACCATTGCTCAAGTCAACAACATTGCCCGTGAACTGGGCAAGCTCGACCCCGACAATGCCAGGCTGTATACGCAAAACGCACGCGCCTACGCCAAACGCCTGCGCGCCTTGCGTGCCGAGGCACTGGCCAAAGTCACCGAAGCGCCCAGCAGCACCTTCCGCGTCGCCACCATCCATGCCGCCTACGACTACCTGGTACGCGACTTCGGCCTGGAAGTAACCGCCGTGGTCGAGCCGGCCCATGGCATTGAGCCGAGCCCGGCGCAACTGAAAAAGACCATCGACCAGCTCAAGGCCCTGGATGTACGGGTGATCTTCTCGGAAATGGACTTCCCGTCAGCGTATGTCGAAACCATCCAGCGCGAGTCCGGCGTGCGCCTGTACCCGCTGACGCACATTTCCTACGGCGAATACACCAAGGACAAGTACGAAGTCGAGATGAAGCGCAACCTCGACACCGTGGTCCGCGCCATCCAGGAGAACCGCGCATGACCGCCGCCGCCAACCTGGTAGCGGCCTGCGGACCGCGAATCGAGTTCGCCGGCATCGACCTGACCCTAGGCCGTACACGCATTCTCGAACAGGTCAGCTTCAACGTCGCTGCCGGCAGCGTGCATGCCATCGTCGGCCCCAATGGCGGCGGCAAGAGTTCGCTGATCAAGACCTTGCTGGGGCAAATGCCACACCAGGGCCAGTTGACCCTGCACTGGCCAGGGGAGCGCGAAGTGATCGGCTACGTGCCGCAGGCACTGGAGTTCGACCGTGGCCTGCCCATGACCGTAGACGATTTCATGGCCGCCATGTGCCAGCGTCGCCCGGCGTTTCTCGGCTTGTCAAGGCGCGTGCAACCGGCCGTTGACGCCGCGTTGGCACGGGTGGGCATGCTCGACAAGCGCAAGCGGCGCATGGGCGCGTTGTCGGGTGGTGAACGCCAGCGCGTACTGCTGGCCCAGGGCCTGATCCCCGAACCGCAACTGCTGGTGCTGGACGAGCCGATGTCGGCGCTCGATGAAGCCGGCATTCAGGTTTTCGAACAACTGCTCCTGGGTTGGCGCCAGGCGGGCACCACAGTGCTATGGATCGAGCATGACCTTGAAGCGGTGCTGCGCCTGGCCGACCGGGTCACCGGCCTGAGCCGCCAGGTGCTGTTCGACGCCCCCCCTGCCCAAGCCCTGACCCCGGAGCGCCTGCTCGGCCTGTTCTCCGTTCACCCCCGCAGCGAGAGCCTTGCCTCATGAGTTTCGAAGCATTTCGCCAACTGGTCCAGGACTGGGCCAATGCCGGCTACCTGCCCGAGGCGCTGGCCTATGGCTTCGTGGTCAATGCCTTGCTGGCCGGCCTGATGATCGGCCCGGTGCTGGGCGGCCTGGGCACCCTGGTGGTGGTCAAGCGCTTTGCCTTCTTTTCCGAGGCGGTCGGCCATGCCGCGCTCACCGGCGTGGCCATCGGCATCCTGCTCGGCGAGCCCTACACCGGCCCTTACGGCAGCCTGTTCGGCTACTGCCTGCTGTTCGGCATCCTGCTCAACTTCCTGCGCAACCGCACCGGGCTGTCGCCGGACACGCTGATCGGCGTGTTCCTCTCGGTGTCGCTGGCACTGGGCGCCAGCTTGCTGCTGATGCTGGCGGGCAAGATCAACGTGCACATCCTCGAGAACGTGCTGTTCGGCTCGGTGCTGACTGTCAGTGGCCAGGACCTGGTGGTACTGGGAATCGTCGCGGTACTGGTACTGGTGTTGGCCGTGCCGCTGTACAACCGCATCATGCTGGCCAGCTTCAACCCGCAACTGGCGGCCGTGCGCGGCGTGGCAGTGAAAACCCTGGACTACCTGTTCGTGGTGCTGGTGACCCTGGTTACCGTGGCCGCGGTGAAGGTGATCGGGGCCATCCTGGTAGGTGCGCTGCTGGTGATCCCGGCGGCCGCTGCGCGCCTGGTCAGCCAGTCGCTCAAGGGGTTTTTCTTCCTGTCGGTGCTGATCGCTACCGTCAGTACCTTGTTCGGCATCCTGCTGCCGATCGTATTTGACCTGCCGGTGCCGTCGGGTGCCGCGATCATCCTGGTCGCCGGCATCTGTTTCGCCCTGGCCGCACTCGCCCGCGCCCTCGTTCCCCGCCTGCAAGGAAACCCGGCATGAACCTGAAACGCCTGACCCTGGCGCTGGCCCTGGCCGGCCTGCCATCGCTGTCTTTTGCCACCCAGGTGCTGACCACCCTGCCCGTCACCCACAGCCTGGCCAGCGCCCTGCTCGACGGTACCAGCGTTCAGCTCAAGCGTGCTGCACCGGCCAACCTGCCGGCCAGCCGCCAGCCTTCGTACTTCAGCGGGCGTGGCGGCGCGAGCCTGGGCAAAGCAGCACAACAGGCCGACGCAGTGATCGGTGTGCGCTCGATCTGGCGTGACGACCCGCTCTACCCGATGGCCCGGCGCAGCAATATCCGTATCGTCGAGATCGATGCTGCTCGACCGGTGGACGGCGCCCTGCCGGGCATTGCGGTGAGCGGCGACGATGCCTATGGCGCCTACCCGTGGCTCAACCCGACCAACCTCGGGCGCATGGCCGACGTGGTCGCCAATGACCTGGAACGCCTGGCGCCGGACGCCAAGGCGAAGATCCAGGGCAACCTGGCTGCGCTCAAACGCCAACTGCTGGAGCTTTCAGCCAACAGCCAGACACGCCTGGCCAAGGTCGACAACCTGACGGTGGTGAGCCTGTCGGAGCGGCTGGGGTATCTGGCCAGCGGGATGAACCTGGACGTGGTCGAGCAGCCACTGCCGGCCGAGTGGGATGCCGCCGCGCTCAAGGCCTTGGGCGAGAACCTGAAGGCACAGGATGTAGCGCTGGTGCTGGATCATCGTCAGCCGGAAGCAGCGGTGGCCGAGGTGATCAAGGCGGCGGGTGCGAAGCTGGTGGTGGTGGACAGTGACCCTGAGGATGCGCTTGCCGGGTTGAAGGCCAGCGTCGAGCAGGTGGTTGGGGCACTGGGCGAGAGCTGATGCTGCCTGCGCCGGCCTCTTCGCGGGTAAACCCGCTCCCACAGGAATTGCGCATGCCTTGAAATAAGCACTCAACCTGTGGGCGCGGGTTTACCCGCGAAGAGGCCGGCACACGCGGCACTGGGCTAACGCTTCATGCACCGCTGATAACGCTCATCCACCCGCCCGGCAAACCACGCTGTGGTCAACTTGCGGGTGATCTTCGGGCTCTTCAGTTCGATACCCGGCAACACTGCGCGCGGTAGTGGCTTGCCTGCCTGGGCATCCGCCAGGGCAAACACCCCGCTGTACAGTTTGCTGTCTTCAAACGCCAGGCGGCCGCCCTCCTCCAGCTGGCTGCGAATTTGCGGGTTACGCAGCCCCAGCTTCACTCCCAGTTTTCGCGCCGCCAGTTCGGTCGTGCCCGGCATGATCGAACCGGGCGCGATCAGGTCGCCGTCCAAGGCCAGCGACACACCGGTTACCTTGCTCAGTGCTGCCTGAAACGCTGCATTGCGGCTGGCGTACCAGCCGGCATTGAAATCGGCAAAACGGTACAGCTGGCGTTCGTAACTGGCCGGGTAACCCAACAGATGGGCGATACCGAAATACAGGCCACCGCGGCGGCTGAACACCTCTTGGCGAATACTGCCATCGTGGCTGTACGGGTAATCCTGCGCGTGCTTTTCGGCGAAGTCGATGCTGACCTGCATCGGCCCGCCGGTGTGCACCGGGTTAAAGCCGCCAAGCAAGGTCTTGCCCAGCGGCACCCGGGCGATGACCTCGTCATACAGCTCGCTGAGTTGCTTCTCGCTGCGCACTGCCTGCAAGCGTTGCTGGTAGCTCTGACCGTTGCCCGACGGCGCCTTCAGCGCGCCGTCAACCAGCAACCTGGGGATATGCAAGCGCGCGGCGCGGCGGTCGATTTCTTCACGGGCGATACGCCCCAGGTTGGGCACCTGTGGGTCGGCAGTGAACGTAGACTCCTGCTCGGTCACCGCCAACACGGCGCACAGGTTGCTTTTGCCTGGGGTTATACGCTGGGCTTCAAAGGCTACCTGGATATCTTTGGCCCACCCCTCGCGATCCTTGGCCTGGGTGGGCAGCAGCCGTAGCAGTTGTGCGCGGACCTTGGCCGGGTCCGCTTCGGGTGCTTCCTCGCGGCGCCCGGCACAGCCTTGCAGCAGCGCCAGGGCCATCAACCCGGTAGCCAGTAACCGGCCGTTCAGGGCTGTTCACCGACCAGATAGGTTTTGCTGATATGGCGGAACAGCGGGTGGCTGGCACTGCCCATCAGTTCGAACAGCACCATTTCCCGCGTCACCACCTGCGCCCCGGCAGCGCGCATGCGCGCCAGCCCCGCAGCCTTGCTGGCAGCCGTACGGCTGTCGCAGGCATCCTCGACCACAAAAACCTGCTTGCCCAACGCCAGCAGGCCGAGCACGGTCTGCAGCACACAGACATGGGTTTCCATGCCGCAGACAATCACTTGCTCACGCGCCATCAGACTGACCGGCAGGCACTCGGCAGCCACGCAGGAAAAATGGCTTTTCTCCACCACCTCGGCGGCCGGTGCGGCGGCCAGCAGCTCGCCCAAGGTATGGCCCAACCCCTTGGGGTACTGCTCGGAAATGACCGTCGGCAGCGCCAGCTCGGCAGTGGCCGCCAGCAACCAGCGGGCCCGCGCCCGGGTGCCTTCGGGCTCGCTCATGGCGCCGATGAGTTTTTCCTGGATGTCGACGACCAGCAGTGTGGCCTTGTGTGGATCAATCAGCATTGTCTGCCCCTTGCCTGGGAAAAGCCTAGCCTCCCCCAGGCGAGCGGTGACGTCAATCAGGCGGACAAGCGCAAGGGTTGCAGCGAGGCAGCCAGAGCTTCCAGCACACGGTCTTCATGTTCATGGATGAAGAAGTGCCCACCGGGGAACATCTGCAGCGAGAACTCGCCGTGCGTTTCCTTGCCCCAGGCCTGGAGTTGCTCATCATTGGCCCGGTCATCGGTACCGCCCAGCACATGCAGCGGGCAATTTAGCACCGGCCGCTCGCGGTAGGCGTAGGTACCGCACAACAGGAAATCGGCGCGCAAGGTGGGCAAGGTCAAGCTCATCAACTCGGCATTGGCCAGCACTTCCTCGGGCGTGCCTTGCAGTTCGCGCAACTCGCTGATCAGCTCGGCGTCGCTTTTGGGCTCGCGCCAGTTCTTGCCGTCGTAATCCTCGCGCCGGGTCGGTGCCGCCGTACCGCAGGCAAACAACGCCAGTGGCGCCGGGCAGCCCAAGGCTTGCAGTTCATGGGCCAGCTCGAAGGCCAGCAACGCCCCCAGGCTGTGGCCTAGCAACGCGTAGGGCGCGCTGGCCGCCAGCCGCTGCTCGCTGGCCAACTGCCGGGCCAGCACCTGCATGTCAGTGTGCAGCGGCTCGGCCATGCGCGCACCGCGCCCGGGCAGCTCGACAGGGCGTACCTGCAACCACGCCGGCAGCTTGCGCCGCCAGCGGCTGTAGACCATGGCACTGGCGCCGGAGTACGGCAGGCACAGCAGGTTCAGTGCGGTCACTGGGAGGCGGCTTCGGCCATTTTCTGGCGCAGGCTCAGCGGGCGCATGTCGGTCCACACCTCATCGATATAGGCCAGGCAGTCCTTCTTCAGGCCGCTTTTGCCCACGGCACGCCAGCCGTTGGGGATGGCCTTGTAGTCGGGCCAGATCGAGTATTGCTCTTCGTGGTTGACCACTACCTGGAACTGGATATCGTCGCGGTCGAAAACGGAAGTCATTGCCTGTCTCCTTGAATGGTGAGTGCCGCTGCGGGCTTGGCGCAGAGGGGCTTTCAAATAGACGTAGCAAGCGTTGGAAAAATTAGAAAGAACTGGCGCTCCCACAACGCGTAAACGGTGCAGAAGCCAAAGGTCAGGCATCACCCAGCAAGTCATGGCTATCGAGCAACCGAAAGGCAACCTCCGGATTACGCTCCAGCCCCCGCCGGATCGCCGCCGGGATCGATTGCCGGGTCTTGCGGCACAACCCGGGCTGGTCGTCCAGTTCGATGACAATGCCGCGCATGGTGCGTACTTCATTGAAGCCAGGGGCGATGTGCACGCGGATGCCGAGGTTGTCGTACAGGCGCTGCTGCAGGCGCTGCAGGTCTTCCAGGTCCTTGAGGTTTTCCAGGCGTTCGAGTAGGCGTTTTTCTTCCTGGCGGGTCAGCAGGAGGATGCGTTGGGCTGTCTGCGGGTGGTCGGCCAGGTGTTCGCGACCGCAGTTGCAGGCGCCAGGGGGGCACGGTTGGCGGAGAGGGGCTTGTGTGCTCATGAGCCTAGCATAGCCTGTGGCGACCCATTCGCGGGTCAACCTGCCCCCACAACGACCATGATCTCAGCAATAAAACTTTCCTGGCAGGATAAAAAATTTCACAAACCTCTAGACCGTCGCCCCTCATTTCGCCTATAAATCGCCTAAAGGAAATTTATATTCCCACCAAGAAACACCCCTTCGCCCCGTGCGAAGCTTCTTTTTGCCCTTGTGCCCGACCTGCCCCACTCCACCACGAGGCCTATGCGACATGCACCCCGCTCCCGATCACTTCATCCTGCGCGTCAGTTGCCCGGCCGTGTCCGGCATCGTCGCGGCGGTGACCACTTACCTGGCCGAGCACGGTTGCTACATCAGCGAGATGGCGCAGTTCGACGACGAGGACAACGGGCGCTTCTTCATGCGCGCGGTATTCCGCTACAACACCGGTACCACTGGCGACACACCGCAACTGGAAGCCGGCTTCGGCGATGTTGCCCAGCGCTTCGACATGCAATGGAGCCTGCACAGCAGCGCCCGGCCAATGCGCGTACTGCTGATGGTGAGCAAGTTCGACCACTGCCTGTCCGACCTGTTGTACCGCCACGCCAAGGGCGAGCTGGATATGCAGATCACCGCCGTGGTTTCCAACCACCTCGACCTGCGCCCCATGGCTGAACGCCAAGGCATACGCTTCGTCTACCTGCCGGTGAGCAAGGACACCAAGGCCGAACAGGAAGCGGCGTTGCTGCGCATCGTCGAAGACACCGGTACCGAGCTGGTGGTACTGGCGCGCTACATGCAGATCCTCTCCGACGACCTGTGCCGCCAGCTGTCGGGCCGGGCGATCAACATACATCACTCGTTCCTGCCAGGTTTCAAAGGTGCCAAGCCTTACCACCAGGCCTACCAGCGCGGGGTCAAGCTGATCGGCGCCACTGCCCACTACGTGACCAGCGACCTCGACGAAGGGCCCATCATCGAGCAGGAAGTGCAGCGCGTGGACCATGCCTACGCACCGGACGACCTGGTGGCCATCGGCCGCGACACCGAGACCATTGCCCTGTCCCGCGCCGTGAAGTACCACCTTGAACACCGGGTGTTCCTCAACCACGACCGCACGGTGATCTTCAAATGAACGCCATTCCCAGCGTCAAGCTGATCGACGGCAAGGCCACGGCGGCGCAGGTGCTGGCCGAGGTGCGCGAACAAGTGCAGGAGTTGCGCCAGGGCGGCGTGCAACCGGGCCTGGCGGTGGTGCTGGTAGGTGCTGATGCTGCCAGCCAGGTCTATGTGCGCAACAAGGTACTGCGCGCCGACGAAGTGGGCATTCGCTCGCTGGAACATCGCCTGCCCGCCGACACTACCCTGGCCGAACTGCTGACCCTGATCGACCGCCTGAACCGCGACCCCGAGATAAACGGCATCCTCGTGCAACTGCCGCTGCCCGCGCACATCGACGAGCACCGTGTACTACAGGCCATCAGCCCGCTCAAGGATGTGGACGGTTTCCACAGCGAAAACGTCGGCGGCCTGGCCCAGGGCCGCGATGTACTTACCCCGTGCACACCCAGTGGTTGCATGCGCCTGTTGCGCGATGCCTGTGGCGAGTTGCGCGGCAAGCATGCGGTGGTGGTGGGCCGCTCGAACATCGTCGGCAAGCCCATGGCCGCCCTGCTGCTGCAAGCCGACTGCACGGTAACCGTGGTGCATTCGCGCAGCCACGACCTGCCGGCGCTGTGCCGCCAGGCCGACATCCTGGTGGCCGCGGTGGGCAAGCCACGGCTGATCGGTGCCGACTGGCTCAAACCTGGCGCAGTGGTAATCGACGTCGGCATCAACCGCATCGAGGAAGGCGGCCACAGCCGCCTGGTCGGCGATGTCGATTTCGCCGCCGCCCTGCCCCAGGTCGCCGGCATTACCCCGGTACCCGGCGGTGTCGGCCCGATGACCATCGCCTACCTGATGAAAAACACCCTGCTCGCCCTTGACCTGCAACAACAGGCCGCCCACCAGGAGCGCACCGCATGCCTTTCGCCCTGCTGAAATACGGCCTGAGCGCCGACTACCCGGTGGAGGTCGACCTGCCGCCACCGTGCGAACTCAAGCCACGCTATGACGTAGTGATCATCGGCGCTGGCGGCCACGGCCTGGCCATCGCCTATTACCTGGCCAGGTACCACGGCATCACCAACATCGCCGTGTTGGAGAAAACCTACCTGGGGGGTGGCAACACCGCGCGCAACACCGCGGTGATCCGCTCCAACTACCTCACCTCCGAGGGCGTGCGCTTCTATGCCGAGTCGGTGCGCATGTTCCAGAACCTGTCGAACGAATTCGACTTCAACATCATGTATTCCGAACGTGGCCAGCTGACCTTGGCGCACACCGACGCCACCGTACGCGCCTTCCGCCAGCGAGCCGAGGTCAACAAGCACTTCGGTGGCCGTACCGAGATGATCGACCGCCAGCAGATCCGCGAACTGGTGCCCAGCCTCAACCTCGACCCCGGCCACCTGCCGGTGCTGGCTGGCCTGTGGCACATCGACGGTGCCACTGCGCGCCACGACGCGGTGGCCTGGGGCTACGCCAAGCAGGCGGCCAAGCGCGGCGTGGAAATCCATCAACTGACCGAAGTACAGGACCTGGTGATCCGCAATGGCCGCATCGAGGCCGTGAAGACCAACCGCGGCACCGTGCAGTGCGGCTGCGTGGTGCAGGCGGTGGCCGGGGCCAGCTCGCTGCTGATGGCCAAGGCCGGCATCCGCGCGCCGATCCACACCTACCCGCTGCAGGCCATGGTCACCCAGCCGTTCAAGCCGTTCCTCGACCCGCTGGTGAGCTCGTCGGCGCTGCATTGCTACGTGCAGCAAACCAGCCGTGGCGAGATCGTCTTTGGCGGTGGCTCCGACCCTTACCCGCTGTACAACACACGCTCCACCCTCGACCTCAAGGAAAGCCTGCTGGCTCATGCCATCGAGATGTTCCCGTTCATGGCCAACGCCAAGCTGATGCGCCAGTGGGCCGGGATGACCGACATGACCCCGGACTACAGCCCGATCATGGGCCTGTCGCCAGTCGACAACTACTACCTGGACGCGGGCTGGGGCACCTGGGGCTTCAAGGCGACGCCGATCTGCGGCAAGACCATGGCGGAGCTTGTGGCCAGCGGCGGCAAGGTACCCGACCTGATCGCCCCGTTCGCCCTGGAGCGCTTCAGCCGCTTCCAGCAAGTCAATGAAATGGGCGCCACTGCGGCCAGCCACTAGGAGCAACGACGATGAAGATCCTGACCTGCCCCTTGAACGGCCCACGCAACATCAGCGAGTTCACCTACGGCGGCGAGCTCAAGCACATGCCTGACCCGGCCAGTTGCAGTGACGCCGAATGGGCCGACCATGTATTCAACAGCGACAACCTGGCCGGGGTGGTGCTGGAGTGGTGGCTGCATAACGCCTCCAGTTACTGGTTCCTGGCCGAACGCCACACGGTAAGCGACCAAGTGCTGCGCACCTTTGACCCCAAAACGCTGTTCGACCGCCGCGTCGACTTTGCCCCAACCGCCACACCGGAGATTGCCGGATGAGCAGCCACACTCGCCTCCCCGCCCCCATGGGCCTGCTGATCGACCGCGAGCGGCCCCTGTGCTTTCAGTTCGACGGCCAGGCCTGCCCGGGCTTTGCCGGTGACACCATCGCCAGCGCCCTGCTTGGCAATGGCCGCTGGCTGCTGTCGCGCTCGTTCAAGTACCACCGCCCGCGCGGCCCGCTGAGCATGGCCGGGCAGGATGCCAACACCCTGGTGCAATTGCCGGAAGAACCCAACGTGCTGGCCGACATGGAAGCAGCCCGCGACGGCCAGGTAGTCGAGGGGCAGAACTTCAACGGCAGCCTCGAACACGACCGCGATGCCTACCTGGGCAAGTTCTCGCGCTTCATGCCGGTGGGCTTCTACTACCGCTCGTTCTACAAGCCCAAAGGCATGTGGAAGGTCTGGGAGCCGCTGATCCGCAAAAAGGCCGGCCTGGGCGTGCTCGACCTTGGCTTCAAGCCGCAGTACTACGACAAGGCCTACCTGTTTGTCGATGTAGCCGTGATCGGCGCCGGCCCGGCCGGCCTGCGGGCAGCGCTGGAGGCGGCCAATGCCGGGGCCAAGGTGTTGCTGGTCGAACAGCAGCCGGTGCTCGGCGGCTCGCTCACCTATGCCCGCTTCGACATCGCCGGCACGCGCGCCGCCAGCCTGCGCCAGGAACTGCTGGCCGCCGTCGAGGGCCACCCGAATATCCAGGTACTGCTGCAGGCCACCTGCAACGGTTGGTTCACCGACAATTACCTGCCGGTGATCCAGCACAAGCGGCTGTACAAGGTACGCGCCAACCGCTGCCTGGTGGCGACCGGTTCGTTCGACCAGCCAGTGGTGTTCCGCAACAACGACCTGCCGGGGGTGATGCTGACCAGCGCCGCGCAGCGGCTGATAAAACTGTATGCGGTCAAGCCTGGCCAACGTGCCGTGGTCCTCACTGGCCACGATGACGGCTACCTCGCCGCACTCGACCTGCAGGAACAAGGCGTGGCGGTGGCGGCGGTGGTTGACATGCGTGCGGCACCGGCCGATGCCGCACTGGCAGCCGAACTGAAGCGCCGCGATATCCCTGTGCACCTGGGTAGCACCGTGTACGAAGCGCTGCACGAAGCGGGCATGCGCCATGTCAATGGCGTGGACATTCGCCCGATCACCGGCCAGGGCATGGTTGCCCCGCATGGCCTGCGCCTGGCCTGCGACCTGCTGTGCATGTCGGCGGGCTACATGCCGGTGTACCAATTGCTGTGCCAGGCGGGAGGCAAGCTGGCCTATGACGTCAACCGCGACGAGTTCGTCATCAGCAACCTGCCGGCGGGGCTGGATATCGCAGGTTCCGTGAACGGCCGGCACGCGCTGGCCAATGTGCTGGCCGACGCCGCCCGTGGGGCTGCCGATGCGCTGGCCGCACTTGGCCTTGAAGCGCTGGCGCTGCCGGTGTGCAGCGCCGAGCCCAGGGTCAACTTCCCCTGGCCGATCTTCCCGCACCCCAAGGGCAAGGATTTCGTCGATTTCGACGAAGACCTGCAGGTGCGCGATATCGTTAATGCCACCCGTAGTGGCTACCGCGATGTGCAGCTGGTCAAGCGTTTTTCCACGGTCGGCATGGGCCCGTCCCAAGGCCGCCACTCGGCACTGCCCACTGCACGCCTGGTGGCCCAGGCCACCGGCCGCAGCATCAGTGAAACCGGGGTCACCACTGCCAGGCCACCGTTCCAGGCAGAAAAACTGGCGCATGTCGCCGGCCGCGCCTTCGACCCGTACCGGCAGACGCCTATGCACCGTCGCCACCTGCAAGCCGGGGCCAAGATGATGCCCGCCGGTATCTGGCAGCGCCCGGCCTACTACGGCAAACCTGAAGACCGCGAACGCTGCATGCAGGAGGAAGCCCGCCATGTGCGCGAAAAGGTCGGGCTGATCGACGTTTCCACCCTCGGCGGCCTGGATGTGCGCGGGCCGGATGCCGCCGAACTGCTGGAGCGCCTGTACACTTTCGGCTTCGCCAAGCTGGCCATCGGCCGCACCCGCTACGCGTTGATGACCAACGAGCATGGCGTGGTAATCGACGATGGCGTCTGCGCCCGCCTGGGCGAGCAGCATTTCTACGTGAGTGCCACCACCAGCGGCGTCGATCGCATCTACCAGCAGATGCTCAAATGGAACGCGCAATGGCGACTGGACGTGGACATCACCAACGTCACTGCCGCGCTGGCTGCGGTGAACCTTGCCGGGCCACTGTCACGCCAGGTACTGGCCAACGTGTGTGATGACGTGGACCTGTCGGCCGAGGCCTTCCCTTACCTCGGCGTGCGCCAAGGCAAGGTGGCGGGTATGCCCGCACGCATCCTGCGGGTCGGTTTTGTGGGTGAACTGGGCTATGAAATACACGTACCGGCGCGCCACGCCGAGCGCCTGTGGGATGCCTTGATGCAGGCCGGTGCCGGGTTCGGCATACGCCCGTTCGGGGTCGAGACCCAGCGCCTGCTGCGCCTGGAAAAAGGCCACGTGATCATCAGCCAGGACACCGACGGCATGACCCACCCGGCGGAGATCGACATGCAATGGGCCATTGGCCGCAAGAAGCCGTTCTTTGTCGGCAAGCGCTCGATCGAGATTCTTGAAACGCAGCCGCTCAAACGCAAGCTGGTCGGTTTCACCTTGCCCAAGGGCAGCCCAAAACCACTGGAAGGCCATCTGGTACTGGATGGGCCAGACATCAGTGGCAACGTCACCTCCTGCGAGTATTCGCAAACCCTGGGGCAGATCATCGGCCTGGCGTATGCCGCCGCCCACCAGGCCACGCCCGGCATGCACATCCCGATCCGCGTGGAAGGTGGCGTGATGGTCAATGCCAAGGTAGTGCCACTGCCGTTCCACGACCCCGAAAACCTGCGCCAGGAGCTCTGAGCCATGACCAGTTTGCAAGCCGAAGCTTTTGTTCCTCGCAGCCCGCGGGCTGAGCTGTTGCACACTTGTGCGTTGACTGACCTGACCGAGTTGGCGCGGGTTGGATTCCGTGGCGGTGACAGTGCCGCTTATTTGCTGGCGCGAGGCTACCGTTTGCCGGCATTACCCAATCAGGCCGTGCGCCAGGAGGATGGTGGTTGGGTGACGCGGTTGTCGCAGACCGAGTACCTGCTGCTGGGCAGCCTGGCCGATGACGGTGCCAGGGTGGCTGGCGAAGAGGCCCAGTGGGTGCAGGATGCCCAGCGCAATTACCTGCTGCCGCGCCAGGACAGCCATGCCTGGCTGCAGCTGTCGGGGGCCCATGCCAGTGCGGTGATGGCCAAGTTGTGCGGGGTGGATTTGCGTGCCAAGGCGTTTCCAGTCGGAGCGGTGGCGCAGACCTCGGCGGCGCGGATCAATGTGATTGTGGTAAACGTGGGCAACGATGAGCAGCCGGCGCTGCAGTTGCTGTTTGATCGAGCATCGCTGGCGTATTTCCGTGAGGCGATGCTAGATGCCATGGATGAGTTCGATGGCGGGTGGGTCGGGGTGGATGAGTTGATGCAGTAACCTGTTCCGGCCACTTCGCGGGTAAACCCGCTCCTGCAAAGACCTGTGTAGGAGCGGGCCGCGAAGAGGCCAACGCGGTATCGAAGTTCAGAGCTGCACCAACCGCTCACGCAGAAAATTCACGAACCCCTGCACCGGCGAGGGTGTCAGAAATTTTGTGTTCGGGCATAACATGAGTAAGAGGTGCATGTATGCCAACCAAAAAGAAACCCTTGCGTGACCTGCCCAAAATCCCTAAAGAGCTGCTGGAGCAGTTCGGCGAGGGCCTGATGTCCGCAGA
>JAAIGF010382795.1_pt1 | contig 72671 bp, 62 predicted proteins | sample 6487441 | NCBI WGS metagenome assembly JAAIGF01 (sample SAMN13974129, study PRJNA590717) | phyllosphere metagenome | biome: pepper field; feature: multiple bacterial spot infested pepper fields; material: pepper leaves; isolation source: leaves from pepper fields | host: Capsicum annuum ...
CCGCATCCTCACGGATCGCGGTTATTTTTATGCCCTCGGGACTCCCGGGGGCTCATTTTATATGACGGGAGATAAACAGATGGGGGATCACATCATAATCAAGGGGGCGGCTGGGGCCGTCGGTGCCGTAGTCGGCTTCCTATTCGGAGGGCTGTCTATGCTTATTAATTTACTGTTGATCCTCGTTGTCGTGGATTGGCTGACGGGTTGGGCTGCGGCTTGGATGCGTGGCGAGCTTCGCAGCAGGGTGGGATTCAACGGGATCGTGCGGAAGGTGGCCATCTTTGCCGTGGTCGCGATCGCACACCTGATCGACGGCGTTTTGGGCGATATGCATATGTTCCGCGATGCGGTCATTTTCTTCTATCTGGCGAACGAGCTGCTATCGGTCGTCGAAAATATGGGCAAAATGGGCGTACCAATGCCGCCGATCATCCGGGATGCGGTTCACATTTTCGAAAATCGGACTAAGGTCGAAGAAAATCCGCAGTTGATCCCTGAAGCGCAGCCGGAAATGGTCAAGGCTGAAAAGGCGGAAGAGTCGGCGGATCCGGAAGAAAACAAAACGGCCTAACCGGCTGAAGGAGGAACTACTTTGAACTTGAACAAATACCCTATCAATCGGAAGTATATTCAGAAGCGATCGAACACAAGACCAGGACTCCCGCTCACAACAGGAGACCCGGTCTTTTTTACTGCGCATGATACCGGAAACGAAGGTGCAAGCGCAGAAAATCATTATCGCTACTTCAACACGCTTACGGATCGCTCGGCATCGGCTCACACGTTCGTCGACGACAAGCAAATTCTCGAAATCATCCCAACAGGAACAGCTTCCGATCCAGCAGAGAAGGCTTGGCATGTGTTGTACAACGTGACGACCGACAACGAGCGGTTCGGCTACGATGCCAATGATGCCGCGCTCGGCGTGGAGCTGTGCTATGGCGGCAGCATCAACTTCGAAGAAGCGTACAAGCGCTTTGTTTGGTACCTGGCCTTCTGCTGCAAGCGCTGGAACAAAGATCCACGCCTATTCATCCCAAGCCATAAGCAGCTCGATCCCGCGAGAAAAATCGACTGCGATAACGCCCTCAAACAAGGCGGAAAGACGCTCAAGGATCTGATCACGGATGTGGTGGCTGAGATGGCCGCAACAGTTGCTCCGGCTCCTGTACCGAAGCCAGCCGAGCCAGATTTCCAAGTGCTGCCGGTTTCAGTTGCAACGGAGCTTATCACCAAATATGTACGCCCTGCCTGGGCGGCAGCTCGCGCGGCGGACAAGCAGCCAGAGGCAGATCACTTCCACCGCTTGGCTGTCAATCTGCGATCGGCAGCCGGTGTAGACGACCAACTCAAGCTGCTGCCCGCGCCGGTAAAGCTCCACAAATCGAATGTACAGGAACTCGTATTCCGCTGGCTTTCGCCTGCTTGGTACGCCGCCAAAGCAGCCGGGAACGCGGAGTCTGCGGACTACGTACACAACACAGCGAACTACCTGCGGCGCGCCGCAGGGATGCCTATAGATTGACGCAACCCGGCCAGCGCTGTATCATGTAAATAAATCCGAAAGCCTCGGTAAAAAGCCCGCTCAGGCATAGACCTGTAGCGGGCTTTTTTTGTTTATGTTGCGCCTTATTTTTCAATGCCGAGACTTCGCTTCAAACCTTCATGCAGCACTTGGCTAAAATTAAGCCGTTGTGCTTCTGCCGCATCATTGAGCCACTTCGGAACTGTCAGCGTTTTTTTTACCGCTTTGATTTCCATCGCTTCGCGCACGACCGGCATATACACTTGAACTTCGATAGCAGCCTCTCCCGGATCGGCCTGCTGCAGCACAACTTCAAGCGGAGACGGATCCGGAATATCATCGCCGTCAGACTCCAATTCGTACATAAAACCTTCGAGCGCTTCGCGAGCCTCGGCGTGCGCTTCCTCGGCTGTATCACCGAAAGTCACACATCCCGGAAGATCGACAAAGCGAACGGATACGCCTTCCTCAGCGGTATCAAGCAAAGCCCAATAGCGATAGACGTCTTTCTTTTCCATATATATAAATCCTCCTTCGGGGAAGAAGGGGGCTTCTCAGCCCCGCAACCCCGCTTGTTTTAGGATACTTGCCAGTGTCTTTGGCGGGTAACTCTTCGTCGGATGCTTCACCGTTATCTTACCCGGCTTCGTCGGATGTTTGAAGTAGTGGTGACTTCCTCGGATTGAGCTAAGATACCAGCCGTCTTTCTCAAGTAAAGCGATGAGCTCTCTTGAAGTGTATTGTTTCATCGCGTCCCTCCTTACACTTATTATTATACACGTGTAAATAGCGCGTGTCAACGTATAAATAACACGTATATATGTTTTTGGAGAAAAAAATTGATGTGGGATTTTCAGCAACTTACATATAGATTAATATGTCGATTATTTAAAAATTATTCGAAAAAATATCGACAAAAAATCGTCTTTAGTTCGACTCGGCACATTATTACCTGTGGTATTCTAGTACCATGCCAAATAAGTGAATCTAGTGAGCTGGCACTTTTTTGGCACTTTACAGATGAATATCCGTGGTAAAATGGTAATGTGTCGAGATGGCGAAAAGCTTACTCGGCATTTTTTATTGTCAAATGCTAGGCTGCCCGATAGAATGAGGGTATATCAATTTGGAAAGGACTGGATTACTTGAAGCTTAAAATCGTATCCGGTTGTCGGAGTGTGAAAGGCGAGATTGCAACTATTAAACGAGGTAAGCGTCCCGGCACGCTATCTATTAAAGGGAGCCCGTGGCAGCTCTTCGCCAAGCAGCTCGTCGTTGCTAATGTTGATTGGCAGCAGGCTGGATCTCGGTCGGCAGGCAAAGCGGCTGCTGGAGCGATTGTAGGCGGCGTGTTGACAGGAGGGATCGGAGCCGTAGCTGGCGCAGCGATCGGCGGTCGGAAGAAAGACGCATCTACAGCGGTCCTCACATTTGAGGATGGTCAGCAGCTTTACGTTTCCGCAAATGGCAAAGAGTTTGAAAAGCTTCGCAACATGCTTCACTGAGTTATCCACAAAGAGAACCCTTGCACGCTTGATATCAAATTGCCGAGTATGTTAGTATTGCTTCAAAGACCTTATTATAAACTTAAAACTAATACGTGCAGCGTTGTATAAGGCCGCTGCGTCTAAGAAAAGTTTGATTCACCTTTAAAAAAAAAAGCTTCAAAAGTATTATGGGAACTTGGCGTTTAAACGCTCTGAACCTGATACTTTGAACTTTTTAGGTGGAAAACTGATCTGAGACGCAGCGGCCTTTTGTGTATGCTGAAAATTCGAGGAGGCTTCTCATGACTAATCGCTTATTCTTTCCTGTAAATGCTTCTGCTACTCCTGATGTAAAGGCGCTTGCTATTCGAGCCCATGTCCTACTTACAGAGATCCTCGACGTCGTCGATCCAGAGACAGGCAACAAAGTTCATGACCTTGAAGAGATCGTCTCGAGCATGCTGCTTGAGACAACATAAACGTTCACTTTTAAAATTCAGGTGTGCCGGATCAGAAATCTTGTTTCGGCATACCCCCTCATACCATGTGTGCATCATGTCGTTAAAAAATATATTTTGTCGAATAATGTCTTAAAAGAACGAAATATAAGTGCATGATCTTTCAATATGGGGTATACTTACACTATTACATAAAAAGGAGGATTGCTGATGCCTAGTAGAGTTGCATTCAGTATCCAAACGAGTAACGCTGAGGTTATCGACCTATCTTTGAAAGCGCAGTCTATTTTCGACAAGCTATCAAGTAACCTCTCGACTGAGAACAGATCTCTTTTGTTTGACCTAGAAGAGCTTGTTTCCAGTATGTTCATCGAAGTACATACGTAGTGTCATTAAAAAATCGCCTACCGTGCATATACGCGGTAGGCGATTTTTGTGTATAATGAGGGCTGGCATTTCAAAACTGCGAGTAAACTATCTAATAATTGGAGGGAGAACATTATATGCTCTCTTGTGGTATAGTCGGGTTGCCGAACGTCGGCAAGTCCACATTGTTCAACGCAATCACGCAAGCGGGCGCGGAGTCCGCCAACTATCCGTTCTGCACGATCGATCCGAACGTCGGCATCGTTGAAGTTCCCGACGAGCGTCTCGATAAGCTAACCGAAATGGTTACGCCGAAGAAAACGGTACCTACGGCATTCGAATTCGTCGATATCGCAGGTCTGGTACGCGGCGCGAGCAAGGGCGAAGGTCTGGGCAACAAATTCCTGGCTCACATCCGTGAAGTAGACGCGATCGTACACGTCGTACGTTGCTTCGTGGACGAGAACATCACGCACGTCGACGGCAAAATCGATCCAGTCAGTGATATTCAGACGATAAACCTGGAACTGATCCTCGCCGATATCGAGAGCGTGGATAAAAGAATCGAACGTTCGAAGAAGAACATGAAGGGCGGCAACAAGCAGTACGCGCAGGAGATCGAAGTGCTGGAGAAGGTCAAGGAAGCTTTGTACAACGACCAGCCTGCACGCAGTATCGATCTGACAGACGACGAACTGCAATTGATCCGCGAACTGCATCTGCTTACGCTTAAGCCTGTTTTGTATGCGGCAAACGTGGCTGAAGACGAAATCGCGGATGTAGCCAACAACGCTTACGTGCAAAAAGTTCGCGATTTCGCAGCTGCCGAAAATGCGGAAGTCGTGCCGATCAGCGCGAAAATCGAAGAAGACATCTCCGAACTTGAAGGCGAAGACAAGCAGATGTTCCTGGAAGAGCTGGGCATTCAGGAATCCGGCCTGAACCTGCTGATCAAAGCGGCTTACAAGCTGCTGGGTCTGTACACGTACTTCACGGCGGGCGTGCAGGAAGTGCGTGCATGGACGATCCGTAAAGGCACGAAAGCTCCGGGCGCGGCAGGCGTGATCCATTCCGATTTCGAACGCGGATTTATCCGTGCCGAAGTCGTGGGTTACCACGACCTGGTTAATGCCGGTTCGATGAACGGTGCCAAAGAACGCGGTCAGCTGCGTCTTGAAGGCAAAGAATATATCGTGCAGGACGGCGACGTTATGCACTTCCGTTTCAACGTTTAATCGTTGGTACTAAAAAAGCCGTTCTCCTTTTTGATAGGAGAGCGGCTTTCGTTTGTCTTGAAAGTTACGTAGGCGGGGGGAAGCGAGAAGACTGCGAGAGAAATTGCCAGCGTAGGCTTCCGAAGTGCATTTCTTCGAAATGCTTCACAAAACGCTGTCTCACTCGGAAAGATCGATTGGAATTTTTATACGGAATTTTCCGAGTTCAAAGGCGTTTTTCACTGAATTTCTCTCTCCCTCTTCTCGCTTCCAGCTATGTTAGGCTCTTTAGACAAGGTGGCCGTTCTCCTTTTGAAAAGGGGAACGGCTTTTTTGTTGTCGATAAACGTCTCCATTTTTAGATTTAAAGAATTAAGGGATCAAGGAATTGAAATGTTTGATCCTTTTATTTCGCAGGTTTTTTATTATAGCCGAGTTCGCCGTAGGGAGTGAGTTTGGCGAGCCATTTAGCTTCTAGTTCACCGAGTTGTTCGCGGATCGATACGTAATTATTCTCCGAGGGTTTGAGCACCTCCAGCACTTCGAATTCAAAAGCGTCTTCGCCGTAGGTTTTCCAGTCTTGCTGAAGCTCTTTATTTTGGAAGCTGCCGTTGTTCAGTTCGAAACGGCGGCCGTCCATGGACTTCAGGTTGGGTAGGGACGCGATGAAGGATTTGCCGCTGGCCTTGTGCACGATGCGGTAGACGCCGCTTTCTTGTTTGATTTCTTTGTAGATGGCCTGAAGTTCTTTGCGGCGGTTGGTTTGATTCACGGGGGATTCCTCCTTCGGCGCTTTTTTGGCTTGAGGCGCCTTCTTCTTGGTTGTTTGCCGGGTTGGTGTCGCGATTGTATCATTCGGGTCAGCTGTACGATCCGGTCGACCGCCGCGAGTCGTCCAGTAGGCGCTGCCGTCAGACTCGCGGCTGATAAAGCCGTAGTCGACCAGATTGCGGCGCAGAATGGCATAGTCCTCGTAGATCGGGGAAAGTTCTGCGTTCAGTTCTTTTTCCGTATAAAGTCGCCCGTCATCCAGGCGCAAGACGATTTGTCGGAGTATGGCGAGGCGCTGCTTTTCTTTCAGATCGAATGTCAGCAGTGGACCGTCTAGTCCTTCCGGAAAAGCGCGCTCCAAAATTTGCTGTTCTTCCTCTTCAGTCATGTTATAGCGATCATCCATCATGCGTGCTTGGGGATGAGGGGCGATGAAAGCAGGTTCCGGGTTATCGCTTCGCTCCTTGAGCAGTTCCATCAACGCGAGAAAAATCCGTGCTTGCCGTTCTTTTTCTTTCAATACGAATCGGTGGTTCCGGATCGTTGAAGCGCTGCCGATTTCAAGCTCGGTCTTGATCTCGTCATCGCTGCGTCCCTCGTAAAAAAGCCGCAGCAGCGCATTTTGATGATCGGTGAGTCCGGTGGCTTTTTTGTCCAGGCCGATTAAGGCTTGGAAAGCTGATCCGTGCCGGGCTTCGATATGGCGCTGCATGAATTTTTTGGCATCGTAAAAGGTTCCCTTTTCGCTATAGATCAGACCTTGCTCGGTGGCATGGCCGCAGAACAGGCAGACGAAGGCGTCTCCGTCACAGGCGTATCCGTTCTTCAAGTCTTGTACGGGAGCGTTCCATAGAGTATCCGAAGCGTTCATGAGACAAATCCGTCCTTTGTTTGGAATATAGTAGATGACTTTTGATATTGTTTGATTTAATATAAACATTATTCTCATATGTTTGTCAAATAACAAACGATGATTGCATTTGTTTGTAAAATAAAAAGCCGCTTTCGCCATTGAAGTCGAAAGCGGCTTTTTGCAGCTTTTTAACAGAGTCGAGATCAATTCTCGAACGAGATCAATACCTCGACCGGCGTGTCGCTAGCCAAAAGCTCCACGCTCAAAACTTGCTTGGAACTCATTTTGACCGAGATGTTATCACCGGAGAGCAGGGTCGGCGTGGAAATGTCGATGTTGATGCCCAAACCGGCGAATTCGGTTGCCGCGGTAGCGGTCAACATATTGGACAATTCGGACAACGCGCTGCGCGCCATATCGTCAAGCTGCTCGACAGGCATGCCCATCATCATAGTCGAGGCGATCTTTTTAGCATGTTCGGTATCGATGCGGTAGACGACGTTGCCTTTGAGCGCGCCGACGATCCCGACCAAGATAATGATGCCGGAGCAGGTGAGGTCCTGTCCTTTTACACCGAGACCGCCTTTTCGAGCTTCGGCGAAACCGAGCTGAGGCATGACTTTCATGAACGATTCGATAAACGGGTTAACATGGGTTACGTCCATTTATCCTCACCTCTTTTGAAACCGACGTTAAGAAGCACTTCGCCGTAATCGGTGTCTCCGATAGCGCTTACCGTTTTGAAAGGCGCTTGCGAGATCAACATATGGTCCCCGTGCATGATCGACGGAGGTGCCAGGCGCAGACCGAAGGCTTTGTTTTTCTTATTTAGGATGGAACAGGCGTTGCCCGCTACAATATTGGTATATTCCGCAAGCGCGGCCGTGACTTCGTTGAGATTGGCAGGTTCTTTTTTCATCATGGCCGCAACGAGTGCATGCGCGGTTTCTTTGCTTAAGTCGATCATCAATCTGCCGGAGAACTTTCCGATGATGCCGACGATGACCGCGATCCCGCGAGATTCGAAGTCGGTATTCAGCTCATATTCGCTTTTATACGTGAGCAGCGTTTTCGTCATTCGATTCAATCCGTCTTTCAGCGTTTCTTTGAATACTTCGACGTACTCGTCTTCCAATTCGGCGTATATTTCTTCGAAAGCGATCGCTTTTTGAATAGCGGCGAGCAGCTCGTCGGCATCGACGGGTTTTTGAATGTAGCCGGATACATGATTCTCTTTGGCTTCTTTAAGAATTTCGTCATCCATCATAGAACTGATCACGATGACTTTGATATTCGGATTAATGGCATGGACGGCACGCGTGCATTCCAATCCGTCTGTTCCGGGCAGGGTCATATCCATCGTAACCAAGTCAGGCTGCGTTGCCGCGATCACTTCGTTAACTTCCTCTAGCGTTCCGGCGTCACCTACGACTTCAAATCCGTTTTCTTCCAGGATGTTTCGAATAACCGCTATTGAAAAAGGTGAATCGTCCACAATTACGACTCTTGCTGCTGACATAGAACCCCGTCCTTTCTCTTGCTGTGCATTTTGCTGAAGATCAGTGAGCTTACGCCGTCATCAGGCAGCCGACGGAATGCTATCGTGCCGAGGTCGGTGTATTGTAACTAATATCGACAGATGGCAGGCAGAATTTGAGTGGAAAATCAAGGGATTAAGCAGGAAGTTTCGATAGGCAATTCTTCGGCTCTGTGCTATAATAAAGAGTCGTCGTACATGGATACGAACGGCTCTTTTTCTTAAGCTTTTTCTTTTCATGAATCGTGGCACAGGAGGCATCGACATGATGTTTATAGGCGTGCACTTATAGCGGGTATAGATTAGTATAACTGCGCATTCCATCTTACTACCTTGTCAACGCTAAAAGTAAGGTTACGCTCGTCTGAAACCCACCTGAAGCGTGTGAATTTCAGCCAAACGTAATCCTCTGATTAAGAGTTGAAAGGGTACACTTTCCAAACATTCAAATCTAAACTATATAAAGAGGTGATCGGCCTTGTTGGATAAATTACAGGCACTGGTTGACCGTTACGACAAATTGAGCGAGCTGCTGTGCGACCCTGACGTGGCAAGCGATTCGAAAAAGCTGCGCGACTACTCCAAAGAGCAGTCCGACCTGCAACCGGCTTACGAAGCGTATACGGAATACAAACGCGTTGTGGAAGACCTCGACGCGGCAAAAGAAATGCAGGGCGAAAAGCTCGACGACGAAATGCGCGAAATGGTCAAGATGGAAATCGACGAGCTGTCCGCGCGCAAGGGAGAACTGGAAGAAATCATCCGGATCGTCCTGCTGCCGAAAGATCCGAACGACGACAAAAACGTAATCGTCGAAATCCGCGGTGCGGCCGGCGGCGATGAAGCGGCGTTGTTCGCGGCGGACCTCTATCGGATGTACAGCCGTTATGCGGATACGCAGGGCTGGAAGGTCGAACTTATGGACGTGAACGAGAGCGATCTGGGCGGCTTCAAAGAAGTCATTTTCATGATTAACGGACGCGGCGCCTACAGCAAAATGAAATACGAAAGCGGCGCTCACCGCGTGCAGCGGATTCCGGCCACGGAATCGGGCGGCCGTATCCATACGTCGACCTCGACGGTAGCCGTGCTGCCGGAAGTCGAAGAAGTGGATATCGTCATCAGCGACAAAGATATTCGCGTGGACACGTTCTGCTCCAGCGGAGCGGGCGGACAGTCCGTCAATACAACCAAATCGGCCGTGCGCGTGACGCACGTTCCGACCGGCATCGTGGCGACTTGCCAGGACGGCAAATCGCAGAACTCGAATAAGGAAAAGGCGCTTCAGGTGCTTCGTTCCCGGATCTATGACGTCATGCGTCAGGAAGAAGAAGCGAAGTACGCCGGCGAGCGTAAAAGCAAAGTCGGTACGGGCGATCGCAGTGAGCGTATTCGTACGTATAACTTCCCGCAAAGTCGCGTGACTGACCACCGCATCGGTCTGACTATGCATAAACTGGATCAAATCATGAACGGCGATATTCAAGAGATCGTATCCGCGCTGACGATCGCCGAACAGACGGATCTGATCGACGAGAAGGGGATTTGATTCGTTGGGTTCGGATCACTTGAACATGAATCCTTTGAATCGGGCACGTTCGGGCCGGAGCGGCTTTGTATTGCGCGAAGGTCTGACGCTCCGGGAAGCCTTTGCGGAGGCTTCCTCTTTTTTGCGGGAACGGGGCGTGGAAGAAGCGGATGAAAACACGCGGCTGCTGCTGAAAGAAATTCTCGGCATGTCGGGTGCCGAGTACGTCATGGCGCTGCGTGATCCTTTTCCGTACGAACACGGGGACGTGGAACGCTGGGAGAATGCGATTACGCGTAAAAGCGACGGAGAACCGGCGCAGTACATTTTAGGCGATCAGGAATTTTACGGCTTTATTTTTGAGGTGACGCCGGATGTGTTGATCCCGAGACCGGAAACGGAACTGCTGGTGGAAGCGGTGCTGGGCCATGCGAAGACGTTGTGGCCGGAAGGAAGCGCGTCGGTGCTCGATGTCGGCACGGGCAGCGGCGCGATCGCAGTAAGCCTGAAGCTGCTGCGTCCGGAGCTTGAGGTGACGGCTAGCGATATCTCGCCGGGGGCTTTGGGTGTGGCGCAGCGTAATGCCCAGCGGCTTGGCGCAGAGGTGACGTTTGGCGAAGGGAGTTTGCTGGAACCTTTTGCAGGGCGAGCTTTTGACATTCTGGTCTCGAATCCCCCGTATATTCCGGCTGCCGACATCGAGGAGCTTCAGCCGGAGGTGCGAGACTTTGAGCCCCGGGGAGCACTGGATGGCGGCCCGGATGGGCTATGGCCGTACCGGGAAATCATGAAGCAGCTCGATTTATTGGAACATGATCCGAAGCTGATCGCGTTCGAACTGGGCATGGGGCAAGCGGACGCGGTAGCCGAAATGCTGCGAGAGCGCGGAAGCTGGAGCACGGTAGAGACGGTGTTCGATCTGGCGGGCATCGGCCGACACGTGATCGGGATCGCCTGAAACTATACGCATGTAAAAGGCCGCGCGGGCGGGAAGCAGGGGCGGCAGAGCCACGGCGCTTCCCGCCTTTTTGCATCATATGCAGGGAGAGTTATGCGGGAAGTCGTCTACATGACAAGCAGGGGCTTTATCGCCTACAATAGAAAGACGCATAGAGAGAGAAGCTGAAAGGACCGCGACGCGGTTCTCAAAGCTAATCGCAGCAGCGCCGAGGCAGAAACGGGATACCGTTCGCCTGCATGCCGCAAGAGGGAATATTTGGCCTTGAATAGGCTTTTCGGAGGAACCATACCGCATGTTGACCAAATGGAAACATATCGATTGGACCCTGATTATCGTTCTGCTCTGCATGATGGGAATGTGTATTCCTCTCGTGCACAGTGCCGTAGCAACGAGTGATCGATTCAGGGGCTTGGACACACAGATGATTTTTTATTACATTCTCGGCTTTGGCGTTATTTTCTTTATGACGCTGGTCGATTACCGGCTGTACGTGAAGTATTTCTGGATCGTGTACGGCGGGGGCATGCTGCTTTTGCTGTTGACGCTGACACCGCTCGGCCAGACGCAAAACGGCGCTCAAGGTTGGCTCAAGCTTGGACCGATCGGCATGCAGCCGGCGGAATTGTTCAAGCTGGCGCTCGTCATTACGATCGCTTCCCTTTTAGCCAAACGAAATAAGGAAAAGCTAGGCTTCCTTGCCGACGTGATTCCCATCGGCATCGTGGCGTTCATTCCCTTTGCTGTCGTTATGGTGCAAAATGACTTGGGTAACGCGCTCAGTTATGTGTTGATTCTGCTCGGTCTGCTGTGGATCGGCAACCTGAAGTTCACGCACGCCTTGATTATTTTCGTATTGGGTGCGGGATTGCTGTTCGGCGGAATCAAGGCTTATATCACCTATCATGATCAGGTCTCGGACTTCATGACGAATACGCTCGGCCGCGCCCACTGGCTGGACCGGATCGATCCGTGGCTGATGCCGGAGGAAGCCAGCCGCGACGCGTCTTGGCAAACCAAAAACGGCAAATACGCCATCGCGGGCGGAGGCATGCTGGGTCAAGGCTTCATGCAGGGCGAGATGGTGCAGAACGCGACAGGCTCGCTTGTTCCGTATACGTATTCGGATTCGATTATCGTCGTGATCGGCGAAGAATTCGGTTTTGTCGGAATATCCTTCCTGTTGGTGCTGTACTTCATCATGATTCACCGGATGATCGTAATCGCGCTGGAATGCAAAAACAGGGTCGGGTCTTATATCATTGTTGGGATCGTGGCGATGTTCATGTATCAGATTTTCGAAAATATCGGCATGTTTATCGGTTTGATGCCGCTGACGGGGATCACGCTGCCCTTTATTAGCTATGGCGGTACGTCGCTGCTGATCAATATGGCGAGTATCGGCGTCGTGATGAGCATTCGGGCTTGCACGAAAGAAGACGTGGTACGTGATGAATTCGCGGACGTCAAAGGCGCGAAAGTCGAGGACGGCGGAATTCAAGCGATTCGCGGGGCTCTGTCGAGGATGGGAAGATCGAAGAAAGCCTAAAAGTCGGATAGGGCGAGAAATGCTCGGATAGCGGCTTGATCGGATATTGAGGGATTGCGAAGAAAGCGTACGACGACAAAGCGAGAATTCGTTTTGAAATCAACCGACATGCGATGGCGACCAAGCGGCGCGTGTTGCGGGAGGCTGCGGCGATGCTGGGCAAGATCAAAAATATCGACTGGACGATTATAGTGATTTTATTGATGTTGGCGGGGATCTCGATTGCAGTGATTCATAGTGCGGTTGTGGATTCTTCGGATGCTAACATTGCAAACTCGGCAGTTAAAATGATTCCTTATTATGTGCTCGGATTTGCGCTGGTATTGGGTATGGTATTTTTTAATTATAAGATTTTAGTCAAATACGGGCTCTATCTATACGTATTCGGAATCGGCGTGCTTATGTTGGTTTGGTCGCCCCTGGGTATCGAAATCAATAATGCGCGAGGATGGATCAAAGTAGGGGTAAACATGCAACCGGCAGAGTTTTTCAAATTGGTGCTGATCATTGCTATCGGAGCCTTTCTCGTACGTAAAAACGGCGAAAAGCTGAAATTCTGGAAAGATGTCGTGCCCACGGCTTTGATCGTATTTGTCCCTTTTATTATCGTTATGGCGCAAAATGACTTCGGTAACGCGCTCTGTTATCTAGTCGTTTTGATCGCGATGTTGTGGATCGGCAATATGAAATACACGCAGACTTTGATTTTTGCTGTATTATCCGGCGGTCTTTTGTATGCAGCAGCGACTCTATACGTCACTTATCATGATGCGATTGAAGATTTTATGACCAATACGCTGAAGCGCGGACACTGGTTGACTCGGCTCGATCCTATCTTGATTCCAGGTGCAGCCGGTGAGAGCTATCATGCTGAACGTGCGCTTGAAGCGATTGCGAGCGGCGGCATGCTTGGCAAAGGGTATATGCAGGGGGACTTATCTTCTAAGGTTCCTTACACGTATGCCGACTCTATTATTACCGTCATTGGCGAGGAGTTCGGATTTGTAGGGATAGCGATATTGCTACTGCTTTATTTCATTCTGATTCATCGTATGATCGTGATCGCATTGGAGTGTCGTGATCGTTCGGGGCCTTTTATCATTGTTGGGATTGTGGCTATGTTCTTATATCAAATTTTCGAAAACATCGGCATGCACGTCGGCTTGATGCCGATCACAGGAATCACGCTCCCGTTCATCAGTTATGGAGGCACGTCATTGTTGATCAATATGGCGAGCATGGGAGTCGTCATGAGTATTCATGTGCACAACCAAGAGGTAATAAAAACGGAGGATTTGTTGCGGACCGACCACCTGGATGAAGCGGATAAGAAAGCGGAGCGTAAAATGCGAGGTTTAAAACTTCCGGATTTTCGCTTCGGTCGTACACGGGCGCGTGGGGAACGGAAGTAAATATGCCGACTCCGGCCCGACCGCAAAGATTCAGCGCGGAGAAGGAGAAAGAGAAATATGGAATCGAAAAAAACACGTTCCACGAAGCTTTGGGCTGTGCAAAGCTCTAGTTTCACGGGGAACAATTTGGCAGGCACCGTTGCTGAAGCTTCCGCTTTGCTCGCCAACGGCAAGCTGGTCGCTTTTCCGACGGAGACCGTCTACGGACTGGGTGCAGACGCCCGAAACACAGGCGCTGTAGCCGGAATCTTCGAAGCCAAAGGCCGTCCTTCCGACAACCCGCTGATCGTGCACATCGCGAATCGTTCGGAGCTGGACGCGTTTGTAGCAAAAGTATCCGAAGCCGACGAGAAGTTAATGGCTGCCTTTTGGCCGGGACCGCTGACTTTGGTTTTGCCGGTTCGTCCAGGGGCATTGTCTCCCAAAGTCACGGCGGGTTTGGATACGGTCGCGGTTCGTATGCCGGATCATCCGGTCGCTTTGGAATTGATCCAAGCTTCCGGCTGTCCGCTTGCGGCACCTAGCGCCAACCGTTCCGGCCGTCCGAGTCCCACGCTTGCTTCGCATGTATGGGAGGATCTGAACGGTCGCATCGACGGCATCGTGGATGGCGGCCCGGCGGGAGTTGGTGTTGAATCAACTGTGGTCCGGACGAATGCTCACAGCGGTGCGACTGTGCTTCGACCGGGCGGGATTTCGGTTGCTGAATTGAGTCAGGTGCTTGGTGCTCCGGTAAGCCAAGTGTCCGCCGACCATGGAGCGGATATCGATCCCGAGACGGCTGCGGGAGACAGTGCAGCGTTGATTGGATTGTCTCGGATGGATCGCAGTAGCGAGCTGGGCGATGATTCCAAGGAAGTTATCGCGACAGACGAAGCACCTCGTTCGCCGGGGATGAAATATACGCATTATGCGCCGAGCGGGCAGCTTGAGATTGTCCTCGGTTCAGAGCAGCATGTAGAAAAGGAAATCGGTGAACGTCTTGCTGCGGCTCGCGCGCGCGGGGAAAAGACAGGCGTGCTGGTATTTGACGAGCACTTGGCTCATTATGAAAAAGGACCCGACGTCGCCTTGTCTCTCGGCAGCAAACACGATCTGCGCGAAGCGGCTGCCCGATTATACGCGGCTTTGCGACAATTCGACGAATTGGGTACCACATATATGCTGGCTGAAGGCTGCTCGGAAGAAGGCATCGGATTGGCGATCATGAACCGGATGAGCAAAGCGGCTGGCGGCCGGATTCACCGGGTTTGATTTTAAAAACACTTTTGCGCAAAGGAGACGGTTCGCTTGAAACATATTTTATTCGTATGCACGGGTAACACTTGCCGGAGTCCGATGGCTGAAGGCTTGCTGCGCCAGATGGCGCGGGAGCGCGGCGTAGAGGTGGATGTTCGCTCGGCCGGCGTGGCAGCATCGTGGGGCGTGCCGATCTCCCGCCATGCCGAGGGTGTGCTGCGCGACCATAGCATTAACGATCGTTTGACCTCTTCCCCGTTGGACCGGGATTTGGTTGAATGGTCGGATTTGATCCTGACCTTAACCGGCTCGCATAAAAGCCATGTGCTAAGTTATTTTCCCGAAGCATTCGAGCGTGTCTACACCTTGAAGGAATACGTGGAAAATGATCCTGAGGTGTTGGCCGACCTGGAAGAGTTGGACAGCTTGACGGCATCGGCCGAGTTGTCGCGCGCGCTCGGCGAAGCCGTGGACGCGACCGTGCGCCAGCGGATGATTGAGCTGCGCCAGCGTATTCCGATCTTCGATATCTCCGACCCGTTCGGCGGTTCGCGGGATGATTACGAAGCGACGGCGGCCGAGATTCGGACGGCGCTGGATCGATTGCTGGATAAGCTGGAGAATATGGGGCAAGCGTAAAAGCATAGTCGGAACAGACAGTGAGCCGCCTACCGATTTCGGTACAGGCGGTTTTTTGCGTAGGACGTAGCAGAGTGGGCATGGATAGGGAATCCGAGAAATAGTCGGCGTAGATCAGCAACTGGCTAGCAAGGATTTTCGAGGCCGGGACTTGGGATATCTAACGGAACGAGGCGACGCTTAGAAGCTGTTTTGAGGAGTTTGAAAATTCTAACGGATTCAGGTGACGCTTAGAGCAGGAATTGGCTTGATATTGTTGGCAAAAGCGGGGAAATGTACGATCCGTTAAAATCGCGAAGAGGGTTGATTTCGGCTTCTAAAGGACATACGAGCCGAGCCGGTTACCGAACGTCTGTGAAATGCTTCTCATGGTTTGTCCGTATTTCGCACGAATTTAAGTTGATTTTTACCCTTGCTTGTCTTATGATGGAGGGGAAATTGCAGATCCGATGTAACTGGCGACGAGTGTGGGTTCAACCACGATGGAGCATCGGAATAATCGGCCGGTCGCCTGGGCAAAGAGCAGCTTCGTGTGTTTTTACGCGCGCAGTCGCTCTTTTTGTTTTTTTAGCAGGATGTATCCCGGTTCCGTTCCACCTTCTCGCTTTTCTTTGAGCGATTTCGGCGTTATGATCGTTAGAGGAAAGCCTTAACGGCATTAGCGAAGGAGTGACGGAGATGGAACAGGAACACGAGGATTTGATTCGCCATCAGGTAACGCTTGCGGTGCGTGAATTGGCGGAGACTGCTGGTCTGAAGCCGGGAAAGGTTCTGGTGATCGGGACAAGCACAAGCGAAGTTGCAGGCCAGCGGATCGGAACTTCGGGAGCGCTCGAAGTTGCCCGATCGCTGCTGGCGGGTATTCGAGAGGTTCAACAAGAGTTTGGTTTTGATGTGGCGTACCAATGCTGCGAGCATCTCAATCGTGCGCTGGTGGTCGAACGTTCGGTGCTGGAGCGACTTGATCTGCGTGAAGTATCGGCTGTGCCGGTGCCCAAAGCAGGCGGCTCGATGGCTTCCGCCGCTTACCGCGATATGCAGGAACCTGCTCTGGCTGAGACGATCGAAGCCCATGCAGGTCTGGACATCGGCGAGACGCTGATCGGAATGCACCTGCGACGTGTGGCGGTTCCGCTGCGACTGTCGGTCAGACAGATTGGCGAAGCCCGAGTGAACGCCGCGTTGACCCGTCCTCCGCTGATCGGCGGGGAACGTGCCGTGTACCGCTTGGCGGAAAATGAAGATTCAACCTTTTGCGAGTGAAGGATTGAGCAGGTAAACGAAGACATTTTTTAAACCCAAGGAGGAATACGTTAACATGGAAAACTTGAGAAAAAGTGACCCGGCCGTACTGAAAGCAATGGGACTGGAACTGGACCGTCAAAAAGCCAACATCGAGCTGATCGCATCCGAGAACATCGTGAGCGAAGCGGTTATCGAAGCCATGGGCTCGGTGCTGACCAATAAATATGCCGAAGGCTACCCAGGCAAACGCTATTATGGCGGCTGTGAGCATGTCGACGTCGTTGAGGATCTGGCGCGCGACCGTGCAAAAGAACTGTTCGGTGCGGAGCATGTCAACGTGCAGCCCCACTCCGGCGCGCAAGCCAACTTGGGTGTCTACCTGGCAGCACTCAAAGCGGGCGATACCGTTCTGGGCATGAACCTGGCGCACGGCGGTCACTTGACGCACGGCAGCCCGGTTAACGCTTCGGGTATCCTATATAACTTCGTGGCTTACGGCGTACGCGAAGACAACTTCCGTATCGACTACGACGACGTGCGCAAAGCGGCTTTCAAACACCGCCCTCGTATGCTCGTTGCCGGTGCGAGCGCGTATCCGCGTACCATCGACTTTGAAGCACTGGCTTCGATCGCAAATGATGTTGGCGCGCTGTTCATGGTCGACATGGCACATATCGCGGGTCTCGTAGCCGCTGGTCTGCACCCGTCGCCGGTTCCGCATGCTCATTTCGTGACAACAACAACACACAAGACGCTTCGCGGACCACGCGGCGGCATGATCATGTGTAAACAACCATGGGCGCAAGCGATCGACAAAGCGATGTTCCCGGGTACGCAAGGCGGACCTCTGATGCACGTGATCGCTTCGAAAGCCGTTGCTTTCGGCGAAGCGCTTGATCCGGCGTTCAAAGTGTACGCGCAGAACGTCATCGACAACGCTCGCGTTTTGGCGGACACGCTGATCGGCGAAGGCATCAACATCGTATCCGGCGGTACGGACAACCACTTGATGCTGATCGATACGCGCGGCGTCGGCATCACGGGCAAAGAAGCGGAGCATGTCCTCGACTCCGTCGGCATCACGGTGAACAAAAACGCGATTCCGTTCGACACGACAAGCCCGTTCATCACAAGCGGTATCCGTCTCGGTACGCCTGCGGCAACTTCCCGCGGCATGGACCAGGACGCGATGAAGTCGATCGGACAGATCATCGCTTCCGTGCTGAAAGCACCGAAGGACGAAGCTGTTCTGGACAAAGCACGTGCAAATGTCAAAGAACTGACAGACCGCTTCCCACTGTATCCTAACCTGCAATACTAATATTTTTCTGCGATCACGCATCTAACTGCAAAAAGCCGTCTTAAAACCGTAAATCGGTTTTAAGACGGTTTTTTTGCGTTGTCCGAAAAATAATGCCTATTAGTTCACTCTGAGCAGTATAAAAAATTCTTTATGCGGCTGTTGTCGCGAGAAGACAAAATTATAAAGCAATTGCTATTGAACGTGTCGAATAACTCTAATGTAACTGGAAGACAGAAGGCGTAGAGAGAAATTCAGTGAAATACAGGATTTCGAAGAAAACCTGCGGTAACATTCAGCGCTATGTTGACGCCTTTGAACTCGGAAAATTCCTTATTTAAATCCAATCCATTTTCCGAGTGAGACAGCGTTTTGAACGAATTTCTCTCGGAGCCTTCTGTCCTCCCTCGCAAACGTACCTTGTTCAACGGCATAAAAGCAAACGACGCTTTTCTTGAATTTTTCTGGTAATTTCAGGATGGATGACAGACAGCAGTCAAAATCGGGTATATAACCATTACGTTTTGCAATCGCTTTAATCGTTCAGGTACATAAAAACAGAGGGAGAGGATACGGTTGAGCCGCAAAAAACTTTCACAGCTTTCGCAGCAGCTCGTTTTCGTGGGACCGACGACGATCTTTTTTACGCTGATCGTCCTGGTACCGTTCTTGCTCGGCGTTTATTACTCCATGACCAACTGGAACGGCGTATCGACGAACGTCGAGTTTGTCGGCTTTAGCAACTATGTACATATTTTTACGTCGGACCCCGAGTTCCGCAATTCGTTTTGGTTTACGGTGAGGTTCACGGTGATTGCCGTGGTCGGCGCGAATCTTCTTGGATTCTTCCTGGCGTATTTCCTGACCAAGCCGTTGAAAAGCAAAAATGTTCTGCGAACGGTCTTTTTCATGCCCAACATGATCGGAGGCTTGCTGCTCGGCTTTATCTGGCAGTTCATCTTCGTGCGCGGATTCGCGGCGATCGGGGAAGCGACGGGCTGGTCGTTTTTCAACCTGCCGTGGCTGGGCGACGAACCGACCGCTTTCTGGGGAATCGTCATCGTGTTCGTGTGGCAGTATGCGGGTTACTTGATGGTCATCTATATCGCGTCGCTCGGCAATGTATCCAAGGACGTGCTGGAATCGGCCGAAATCGACGGAGCGAACCGCAGCCAGGTACTTTGGAAAATCATCGTGCCGCTGATTATGCCCGCCGTTACCGTTTGCTTGTTCCTCGCGATCTCCTGGTCGTTTAAAATGTTCGACTTGAACCTGGCGCTGACCAACGGCGGACCGTTCAATGCGACCCGCTCGGTAGCGCTCGACATTTACCGCGAAGCGTTCACGAATAGTCGACTTGGACTGGGTACGGCCAAAGCCGTGATCTTCTTCGTCATCGTGGCGATCATTACGGCGCTTCAAGTACGGGCGACCAAGCGCAGGGAGGTTGAAGCGTAATGGAACAAGATACAAGATACCGCATTTCTACATTGATTATCGAAATCGTGCTGATTCTGATCGGCCTGCTGTTCCTGGTGCCGTTCTACTTCCTGATCTCCAACTCGCTGAAAACGTTCGGTGAGATCCTGTCCGATGCGGCGGCGCTGCCGAGTACGATTCAATGGGCAAACTACAAGTCGGGCTGGGAGGCGATCAATTTCCCGTCGGCTTTTAAAAACTCGCTGATTATTACGGTCGTCAGTAACGTATTGCTGGTGCTGCTCAGTTCGATGACGGCCTACCAGATGGTGCGGCACAACACGAAATTCAACAAAGCGCTGCTTGCCTTGTTCGTAGCCGCGATGGTCATTCCGTTCCAGTCGATCATGCTTCCGCTCACGGACGTGACGAGCCGGATCGGACTCAGCGACAGCTTGATCGGCCTGATCATCGCGTACTTGGGCTTCGGCGCGCCGCTCTCGGTATTCCTGTTCCACGGCAGCATGAAGTCGATCCCGCTCGAAATCGAGCAGGCGGCGCGGGTGGACGGTTCGGGCACGTACGGCGTCTTTTTCCGGATCGTGTATCCGATGATGCGTCCAATGTACGTGACGATCATCATTTTGAACACTCTCTGGATCTGGAACGATTACCTGCTGCCGTCGCTTATGTTGACCAGCGAAAGTTTGCAGACGATCCCGATCGCGACGTACATGCTGTTCGGTCAATATACGAAGCAGTGGGACTTGGCGCTCCCGGCGTTGGTACTAGGGATCGCTCCGGTCATTATCTTTTTCCTGGCTATGCAAAAATACATCGTGTCCGGCATCGCGGCGGGCGCCGTGAAAGGGTAAGGGGGAGAGTCGTATGTTCGCTAAAAAACTTATGATGCTGCCCGTTCTGATCCTGACCGCCGCAGCCGTGCTGTCAGGCTGTACGCAGGGCGGCAGCGCGGGCGAATCCGGGCAAAAGGTCATCAACATCTACCAAGGCAAAGTCGAGATTTCGGATCAGCTTCAGGAAATGAAAGAACTGTACGAGTCGTCCCATCCGGGCGTCGTCCTGAATATTCAATCGGTCGGCGGCGGCACGGATTATGCGGCTTCGCTGAAATCCCGTTTTTCCGCGGGGGCCCAGCCTGACATTTTCACGATCGGCGGGTTCCAGGAGCGCGATCTGTGGCTGGAGTATCTGGAGGATTTATCGGATCAGCCGTGGACGGAAAACATGGACCAGGTGGCCAAAGATCCGATGAGCGCGGACGGGAAGCTGTACGGTTTTCCGCTAAACTACGAGGGTTACGGGTTCCTGTACAACAAAGACATTTTCGAGGAAGCCGGCGTGACCGAGATTCCGAAGACATTGTCCGAACTGGAAGATGCCGCGAAAAAGATCCAGGACGCCGGCTACACGCCATTCGTGAACGCGTATGCGGAATGGTGGGTGCTGGGCAATCACAACGTGAACGTGCCGTTTGCCCGACAGGATGATCCGGAAGCGTTCATGCAGGCGCTGGACGAAGGCAATGCGGACATGGAGAGCAACGAAATTTTTGACGGCTGGTTGGATTTGCTCGATCTGACGCTCAAGTACGGCAATGCCAACCCGTTGACGACCGACTACAATACGCAGATGTCCACGTTCGCCAACGGGCAGGCCGCGATGACGCAGCAGGGCAACTGGGTACAGCCGACGCTCGACGGGATCAACCCCGATCTCAACGTCGGAATGATGCCGATGCCAATCAGCGACGATGCCGAGGCTAACGACAAGCTGTTCGTGGGCGTGCCGACCTATTGGGTCATTAACAAAAATTCGCCGGTCAAAGAAGAAGCGAAAGAGCTGCTCGATTGGATGGCGGGAACGCCGGAAGGGCAGCAATTCCTGACCGAGAAGTTCCAGTTCATTCCGGCGTTCAACAATATCGAAGCAGCGGCGGAAGACATCGGACCGCTCGGCGGCGACCTAACCGCGTATATCGCAGACGGCAAAGCGCTTAATTGGTACTTCCAACAACTGCCGATCGGCACGCCGCAGGACTACGCCAGCTTGATGCAATCGTATATCGCGGGCCGGGACACGAGAGAACAATTACTGGATAATATGCAGGCCTCGTACGATAATCTAAAAGTCAGATAAAGCCGGTTTATTCCGTAGAATAGGACTTGCGCAACACCCTCAGTCGGCATTTCGGCTGAGGGCTTTTTATATGGAAAGAAAATATTGAAAAAGAGCTGCCCTATTTTGTGTCGGTCCGTTTACGGCGGGTGCAAGAGGGCCTTTCTAATGCTATAATGGACAAGATTTACGGTGCGCCGCATTCCCTGGCAAATTCGATGCAAGGAGGCTGCGCGCCCGACGTGGAATTCGAGAAGAATTACCCGAATAACGGACTTCTTTAGAAGAAGCCGAACATAGTACGGAGGGACGAACCTTATGAGTAAACTGGTGATTTGCGATCATCCGCTGATCCAGCACAAACTGACTTTTATCCGAGACGTAAACACGAACACGAAAGACTTTAGAGAATTGGTCGACGAAGTCGCGACGCTGATGGCGTACGAGATCACGCGCGAAGTTCCGTTGGAGTCGATTCCTGTGGAAACTCCGGTCACCCAAACCGAGGGGAAAGTGATCTCCGGTCGTATGCTGGGTCTGGTTCCGATTCTGCGCGCGGGTCTGGGCATGCTCGACGGCGTACTGAAACTGCTTCCGGCGGCAAAAGTCGGACACGTGGGTCTGTTCCGCGATCCGCATACGCTTCAACCGGTTGAGTATTACGTGAAGCTGCCGACGGACGTGCAAGAGCGTGAGCTGATCGTCATCGATCCGATGCTGGCGACAGGCGGTTCCGCAATCGCGGCAATCGACGTGCTCAAAAAGCGCGGCTGCACGCAAATCAAGATGATGAACCTGATCGCGGCGCCGGAAGGCGTGAAGGCCGTACAGGATGCTCACCCGGATGTGGATATCTATGTCGCTGCCTTGGACGAGAAGCTCGACGACCACGGTTATATCGTTCCGGGGCTCGGCGATGCCGGCGACCGTCTGTACGGCACGAAGTAAGAAATTAGAACTCGGTACCTTGACCGCTTAAGAGGTTAGGATACGCCCCTCGAGATTTCGTACCTAACCCGTGTGCGAAGTCTCCTGCGGAAAACCCGCTTGAACCGTGCGTGTTTCCGATGAACGTAAACCTTAGATTTGATGCGGTTAAGGTACTCGTAGCTTGTCTCGAATTAAGGTAAGGTTACATTTGCCTAAAACGTACTAGAACCATGCACGTTTTAGGCAAGCGCAAACCTCAGATTAAAACAAGACAAGCTACTGGCTGGAACGGTTTGGAGAACGAAGTTAAAAAAGCGCTTTATTTAATGAAGGAATTAAATCCGGCGTTTATCGTTTCGGCTTCGAAAAGACCGAGTCACGAACGGAAAGGTGAGGGAATAAAGGGATGAAAAAAATCAAGGTTATGACCATCTTCGGCGTACGTCCGGAGGCGATCAAGATGGCCCCGTTGATTCTTGAACTGGAAAAGCACCCGGAAGAGATCGAATCGATCGTCTGCGTTACGGCGCAGCATCGTCAGATGTTGGACCAGGTCCTCGAAGTGTTCAAGATCACGCCTGATTACGATCTGGATGTCATGAAAGACCGTCAGACGCTAAACGAAATTTCGATTCGCGTTTTGCAGGGATTGGAGCCGGTACTGCGCGAAGCTCAGCCGGATATCGTGTTGGTGCACGGCGATACGTTGACCACGTTCCTCGCTAGCTACTCGGCGTTCATGCAGCAGATCAAAGTCGGACACGTGGAAGCGGGACTGCGGACGTGGAATAAGCTTTCGCCGTATCCGGAAGAAATGAACCGTCAGCTAACCGGCGTTTTGGCTGATCTGCATTTTGCGCCGACCTCTTGGTCGGCTGGAAATCTTGCGCAGGAGAACAAGTCAAAGTCAAGCGTTTTTGTCACAGGCAACACCGTTACGGATGTGTTTCAATATACCGTGCAGCCTGATTACACCCATCCGGTGATAGATTGGGCCAAGGGAAAACGACTGATCCTGATGACGGCGCACCGCCGCGAGTCGCAGGGCGAACCGCACCGCAATATTTTCCGCGCGGTGAAACGGATTGCCGACGAGTTCGAAGACGTGGCGATCGTTTATCCCGTTCATCCGAGTCCCGCTGTCAAAGAGCCGGCTCACGAAATCCTCGGCGGTCATCCGCGCATCTCGCTGATCGATCCGCTCGACGTTGTGGACCTGCATAATTTTTATCCGCACACCCATATGATTCTGACCGATTCCGGCGGCATGCAGGAAGAGGCACCGTCCTTCGGCGTTCCTGTACTCGTGCTGCGCGATACAACCGAACGGCCCGAAGGAATCGAAGCGGGAACGCTTGAATTGGTGGGAACGGAAGAAGAGAAGGTGTATGCACGGACTCAAGCGCTGCTCAGCGACTCTACTTTGTACGATTCCATGAGCCGGGCCGCCAACCCGTACGGAGATGGCAAAGCGTCGCAACGAATTGTCAATGCGATTCTGCACAGTTTCGGTTTTAAAAAAGGTCGTCCAGAAGAATTTCACACAATGGACACAATTTAAAGCGAAGTTGCATTGTGATTGACTAGGTAAACAGTATACAGTATAGCTGTACGGTTGATACGCTTTCACAAACGTGCCTCGTGTAGTGTCAAATAATCGTCACAACCTGACCGAAACGCTCGGCGATGCCGTTCCGTAAGCAGAAGCGACGTCGTTTTTTAGACTGTCAAATCCTTATGGAACAAGGGATTAAAGGGTAAAAGGAAAATGTTCGACGAATTGACAATAACTCTTACTATTCAGTAAAATGAATAGGGATTATGAGGTTGACAAGCGATGGATAAGCGTACCAAATCGGAAGGCAAAAGTAACCCTTGGAAAGCCGTAGGCCTTGTCAGCGCTATTGGGGTCGAGCTTGCGATTTTTACGCTGGTCGGATTTCTCTTTGGGCGATGGATGGACGAAAAGTTGGGCGGTTCGGGTTTGGGAATCGGAATCGGCGTTCTGATCGGCCTTGTTCTCGGAGCGTTCGGCATTTATGCCCTCGTCCGTAAAGTCTTGGAGGGAAGCGATGAGTGAATTACCGAAGTATATGCGTTGGCTGACGCGCGTGACGTACACTGTGCTGGCAATCGGTGCGGGATGGATGCTGATCGCCCCCCATCATCATCCGGTGTTGTTGGGGATCGTTTTCGGAATCAGCATCAGTTGTATGAGCGCGTATTATTTGGGATACAGAGTCAGGACGATCACCGATGCCGCTGCCGAAGGGCGCAAGTTCCGCGGCGGGCTCGGGTTTTCCTGGCGTGCAATCGCGGCTGTTTTGGCTGTTGTGGTCGCTATCGAGTTTCCTTACGAGGTGAATCTGCAGGCTTTGCTCGCGTGTCTCGTCGTCGCCCCATTTATTCTGCTGGTCTTCGGAATTTTCTTTAATCTGAGGGAAAGTAAAGCAGAAACGGCTCGCTTTGAAGAGAAGCGACAGGAAAAAGCAAGATTAGCTGAAGAAAGGGGTGAAAAAGATGCATGAAGCTCCAATAATCGAGCTTGGAGGTATTCCGTTCGACCTTTCGATCATTATCATGTTGATCGTGAGCTGTCTGGTCGTGTTCCTGATCGCCAAGTTTGCAACCCGCAATCTGTCGGTCGAAAATCCGGGCAAGCTTCAGAATTTCATGGAGTGGGTGATCGAGTTCGTTCAGAATCAGATTGCCGGCACCATGGACTTGAAAAAGGGCAAGCCGTTCATCACGCTTGGCGTTACGCTGATTATGTTTATTTTCGTCAGCAACATGCTGGGGCTTCCGTTCGGTATCGTATTCGGATACGAACATGTAGAAAGCGCGACAATCTTCGGTCAACCGATCGTTTCCGTCGTCGACGCATTCAATGCCGCAGTTGCTGCAGGAAACGAACATCCGCATATCGAGGTTGCTTTCTGGAAATCGCCTACTGCAGACGTTTCCGTTACAATGACACTTGCAGCGATCGTTTTCTTCATGGTTCACTACTTGGGGATCGCAAAGAACACAAAGTCGTACTTCAAGCACTATCTTGAGCCGTACCCGGTGTTCCTTCCGATTAACTTGATCGAACAGTTCTCAAGCTTGCTGACACACGGTATGCGTCTCTACGGCAATATCTTTGCCGGCGAGGTTCTGATCAGCGTGATCTTGAAGCTGGCTGCCGTAAACGCCGTCGGACTGGTTGCTTCCATTCCGCTTATGATGGTTTGGCAAGGTTTCAGTATTTTCGTAGGCGCGATTCAAGCGTTTGTCTTTATGATTCTGGCTATGGTATACATATCCCAGAAGATCGATACGCACGAAGAACACTAGCCGGATTATTATGCTTTTGATCGTCGAGTCATAGGTTCGGTTACGCTCTCGAAGCGTGGTCAGGACTGACTATAAATTTTAAGGTACACAAACCAAGGAGGACTACATTCAATGGGAGTTATGGCATTTATCGCCGCTGCGATCGCAGTAGGTTTGGGCGCTCTTGGCGCAGGTATCGGTAACGGTTTGATCATCAGTAAAACGGTTGAAGGTATCGCTCGTCAGCCAGAAGCGAAGTCCACACTGCAAACAACAATGTTCATCGGTGTCGGTCTGGTCGAAGCCCTGCCAATCATCGGTGTCGTTCTGGCCTTCATCTTCTGGGCAGCGGCTTAATTTATTTGAAAAAAACACCTCGGCGGGGACGGCAGCAGCCTCCGCGCCTTCTTTTTGAACTAATGGAATAGTGCTCGTTTCACACTGGATTTCGTTACGTTAGTGAAACGGATACGATACATGAAGCATGGATGAATCGAACAGTCTTGAAAGGAGTGACCCGAGTGAGTTTTGTATGGACCTCTACAGTTGTAACGCTGATTTCGTTCGGTATTTTATACTGGCTGCTCAGCCGCTACGCGATCGGACCTCTGATGTCCGTGATGGAAAAGCGCCGCGAGCTGGTACTTGGCCAGTTGAATGAAGCTTCGGCCACACGCGAAGAAGCTGCCGCTTACGTAGAACAGCAAAAAGAAGCGCTGCAACAAGCGCGCAAAGACGCTTACGATATTATCGAGCAATCCAGACAGACGAGCGGCAAGCAAGCCGATCAGTTGATCGCGCAGGCGAAAGAAGAATCCGTGCGTTTGAAAGACGAAGCGCTGCGCGATATCGAAAGCGAGAAAAACAAAGCGATGGCCGCTCTGCGCGGCGAAGTCGGACGCGTTTCCGTACAGATCGCTTCCAAGCTGATCGAGAAGGAAATCGACGAGAAATCGAACGAAGGCCTGGTCGACCAGTATCTGAAAGACGTAGGGACGAAATCATGAGCCGCGACACGCTGGTCGCGAAACGTTATGCGCGCGCGCTGTTCGAAGTGACGTTTGCCGAAGGCAAAGTCGCCGAGACTCAGGCCGAGCTTCGCGCCATCACGGAAGCTTTCGCGTCCGATCCGGCCCTGCGCAAGTTCGTAGCTTCGCCCGGTGTATCCGCGGAAAACAAAAAGAAAGTGCTGAACAGCGCTTTTGAAGGCCGCGTGTCCGTTCCGGTAATCCGTACGGTCGACCTATTGATCGAACGGGGCCGGACGCAACTGTTCGGCGAACTGCGCGAGAGTTACGAGCATATTTCCAATGAAGCGCTCGGCTTGGCCGACGCTACCGTATACAGTGCTTTCCCTTTGACCGAAGAGGAAAAGGCTGCCGCGACAGAACGCTTCAGCGTGCTGACCGGCAAAAAGATTACCATTACCAACATCGTGGACAAAAGCGTGCTGGGCGGCGCCAAAGTCGTGATCGGCAACACGCTGTACGACGGAAGCCTGGCGGGCAAATTGGCCCGTCTTGAGAAGTCTTTCGAACGACAAGCATAGTGACAGGGGGGAAACCACTTGAGTATCAGACCTGATGAAATCAGCACGCTGATTAAAAGCCAGATTGAACAGTATCAAAGCGAAATCGAAGTCGCCGAAGTGGGAACCGTTATCCAGGTCGGCGACGGTATTGCACGCGCACACGGTCTCGATAACGTATTGTCGGGCGAACTGCTGGAATTCTCCAACGGCGTGATGGGCATGGCCCTCAACCTTGAAGAAGACAATGTCGGTATCGTTATCCTGGGTCCTTACACAGATATCCGCGAAGGCGACCAGGTGAAACGCACAGGCCGCATCATGGAAGTGCCTGTAGGCGAAGCATTGCTGGGACGCGTCGTAAACCCGCTCGGACAGCCGGTTGACGGCAAAGGCCCGATCGAAACGCCGCATTTCCGTCCTGTAGAAGGTTCGGCACCGGGCGTTATCGACCGTAAATCGGTACATGAGCCGATGCAAACCGGCATCAAAGCGATCGACTCCATGGTTCCGATCGGCCGCGGTCAGCGCGAGTTGATTATCGGCGACCGTCAAACCGGTAAAACAACGATCGCGATCGATACGATCCTGAACCAAAAAGGCAACAACGTGAAGTGCGTGTACGTGGCGATCGGACAGAAACAGTCTACCGTCGCGCAAGTCGTGGAAACGCTGCGTCGCAACGGCGCGCTGGACTATACGATCGTCGTAACGGCATCGGCATCCGATCCGGCTCCTCTTCAATACATCTCCGCTTATGCGGGCTGCGCGATGGGCGAGTACTTCATGTACAAAGGCGAGCACGCGCTGGTTATCTACGACGACTTGTCCAAACAAGCCGCGGCTTACCGCGAACTCTCCTTGCTGCTTCGCCGTCCTCCGGGCCGGGAAGCTTATCCGGGCGACGTCTTCTACCTGCACTCCCGTCTGTTGGAACGCGCGGCCAAGCTGAGCGATGCTCGCGGCGGCGGCTCGTTGACGGCTCTGCCGTTTATCGAGACTCAAGCTTCCGACGTATCGGCTTACATTCCGACGAACGTGATCTCGATCACCGACGGTCAGATTTTCCTGGAATCGGACCTGTTCTACTCCGGTCAACGTCCGGCGATCAACGTCGGCATCTCGGTATCCCGCGTCGGCGGTTCCGCGCAGATCAAAGCGATGAAAAAAGTCGCAGGCACGCTGCGCTTGGACTTGGCGCAGTACCGCGAGCTGCAAGCCTTCTCGCAATTCGGTTCGGATCTCGATAAATCCACGCTCTCCCGCCTCAACCGCGGCGCACGGATGATGGAGATTCTGAAACAGGGCGTGAACCAGCCTCTGTCCGTCGAACAACAGGTCGTAAGCCTGTACACAGCCGTTAAAGGCCTGCTCGACGATATTCCGGTGGCCGACGTTCGGCGTTTCGAACGCGAATTCCTCGCATTCATGACGTCCGAACACACTGCGATTCTCGATTCGATCGTACAGACGAAAGATCTGACGTCGGATAACGAAAAAGCGCTGGTTGCGGCGATCGAACAATTCAAAAAAGGATTTGCGACGACGGCTTAATCGGACTCTCGTGAATCTTCAGCAGAAGCTTTCCGGCTTCGAAAGGGTGAAGCCGCGTCCTTCCCGTCAGGGAAGAGCGGCTTTGCGCTTACGGCTCGGGGCGGGCTTCCTTCATAAATCAAGAAAATATTCGGATAGATGCTTACGAAGTGACTTTGCTTCGCAAAGTCTGGAGGTGAACCCATATGGCTAAAGGAATACGCGAGATCAAACGGCAGATCAAAAGTACACAAAACACCCGTCAGATCACCAAAGCGATGGAGATGGTAGCGGCTTCCAAGCTGCGCCGCGCGCAGGAGAAAACCGAAGCGGCTCGTCCGTATTCGGAAAAACTGCGCGAAGTGGTGGCAAGCATCGCGTCCGCGAGCACGGGGATTCGTCATCCGATGCTCGAAAAGCGCGTGGCACGCAAAACCGCTTATCTCGTGATTACGTCCGACCGCGGTCTGGCGGGCGGTTACAACGCGAACATTTTGCGCCGCGTGTCGAACGAGCTGCGCGACCGTCATTCGTCTCCGGACGAGTACGTGCTTTACGTGATCGGACGCAAAGGACGCGACTATTTCCGCAGACGCGGGATCGAAATCGCCGAGACGGTGACGGAATTGTCGGATGCGCCTTCTTTCGCGGACATCAAAACGGTTGCTGCCCGCGCTGTCCAGGATTACGAACTGGGACACACCGACGCGCTATACTTATGTTATAACCAATTCGTCAACGCGCTTACGCAGATTCCTCAGATCGAAGGATTGCTGCCGATGGAGCCTGTTTCTTTTGAAGGCGCCATGCAGTCGTACGAGTTCGAACCGTCCGCCGAAGCCGTGCTTAGCGAGCTGCTGCCGCGGTATGCGGAAACGCTGATCTACAAAGCCGTGCTTGAAGGAAAAGCCAGCGAGCTCGGCGCGAAGATGACGGCGATGGGCGCCGCTACCAAGAACGCATCCAAGCTGATCAACGAATATACGCTGACATACAACCGGGCGCGTCAAGCGGCCATTACGCAGGAAATTACCGAAATCGTGGCCGGCGCGAGCGCCGCACAAAGCTGAAGCTTGTAGGAGGGAAAACCAAGCATGAATACAGGACGCATCATCAGCATCACGGGTCCGGTTGTCGACGTGGAATTCGAACGCGGTCAGCTTCCGGAAATCCTGAATGCACTCAAAGTTAAAAAAGTGACGGAAAACGGTCAAGCGATCGACCTGACGCTGGAAGTTTCGAACCATCTGGGCGACAACACGGTGCGCTGCATCGCGATGTCTTCCACGGACGGATTGACGCGCGGAAGCGCAGCGGTTGACACCGGAGCTCCGATCTCGGTTCCTGTCGGCGAAATCACCCTGGGACGCGTATTTAACGTTCTTGGTGAGCCGATCGACGAAGCCGGCGACGTGGTTTCACCAGTAAATAACCCGATCCACCGTCAGCCTCCAACGTTTGACGAACTGTCGACGCAGGCTGAAATGCTTGAAACCGGAATTAAGGTTATCGACTTGTTGGCTCCTTACGCAAAAGGCGGTAAAATCGGTCTGTTCGGCGGCGCGGGCGTAGGTAAAACCGTTACGATCCAAGAACTGATCAATAACATCGCGCAGGAACACGGCGGTATCTCCGTATTTGCGGGCGTTGGCGAACGTACGCGCGAAGGTAATGACTTGTACCACGAAATGAGAGAGTCCGGCGTTATCAGCAAAACGGCGATGGTATTCGGTCAGATGAACGAGCCTCCGGGCGCACGTCTGCGCGTTGCCTTGACGGGTCTGACAATGGCTGAATTCTTCCGTGATGAAGAAGGCCGCGACGTACTGCTGTTCGTCGACAACATCTTCCGCTTTACCCAAGCGGGTTCCGAAGTATCGGCCTTGCTGGGCCGTATGCCTTCGGCCGTAGGTTACCAGCCAACACTGGCAACCGAAATGGGTCAATTGCAAGAACGGATCACTTCGACCAAAAAAGGTTCCGTAACGTCGATTCAAGCCATCTACGTACCAGCGGATGACTATACCGACCCGGCACCGGCGACGACTTTCGCTCACTTGGACGCAACGACCAACCTGGAGCGTAAAATCTCCGAAATGGGTATCTTCCCTGCCGTAGACCCGCTGGCTTCCAGCTCGCGGATTCTGGCTCCGGACGTTGTCGGCGAAGAACACTACGAAGTCGCTCAAGGTGTTAAGCAGCTTCTGGCTCGTTACCGCGAACTTCAGGATATCATTGCGATCTTGGGCATGGACGAGCTGAGCGAAGATGACAAAGTTATCGTTGCTCGCGCGCGTAAAATCCAACGCTTCCTGTCGCAGCCGTTCCACGTTGCCGAAGCCTTCACAGGTCTCAAAGGACGCTACGTACCGGTTAAGGAAACCATCCGCAGCTTCCGTGAAATCCTTGACGGTAAGCATGACGGTTTGCCGGAAGCGGCATTCCTCTTCGTCGGCACGATCGAAGAAGCCGTCGAGAAAGCGAAAACCCTGTAAGCTACTTAGGGTGAGGAGGGATACAAGTGAGCACCTTTTTGCTGGAAATCGTCACGCCGGAGCGTCTCATTTACTCCGGTGAGGTCACCAGTATCATCGCCAAGAGCGTAGAAGGCGATATGGGCGTTTTGCCGGGTCATATTGCAACCGTCGCTCCGCTTCAAATCGGCGCGCTTACCGTGCAGCATGACGGAAAACGCTCGCATATTGCTGTGCACGGCGGCTTCCTGGAAGTTCGTCGCGATAAAGTGGTCGTACTGGCCGAAAGCGCCGAACTGCCGGAACGCATCGATGTAGATCGCGCTCGCGCCGCAAGGGAAAGAGCCGAGCTGCGAATCGAAAGCAGCAAAATGCATCAAGACGAAGTCGACTTCCGTCGGGCGGAACTTGCGCTTAAGCGTGCAATGACTCGTATCGACGTCAATGCTACGGACGTCGTCAATAAGTAATCGCAAGGCCGGTCTCTTTTGAGCCCGGCTTTTTTTATGCTGTATTTCCCCGGAAATATAGACAAGAAGATTCAAGATACAGACCGGTTTGCCGATAAAAGAAAAGGGCATTCGAAGGGGTGTTTTTTAATGAAAAACGCTTACAGGATTTTAAGCAACCAAGCAAAACCCAATGAATAAGCTTCGAAGGAAAGTTATGGGCGCTTTTTTGTAAAAATTGTTCGAATTGTGCTGGATTCTTCGCTCGCTTCCCAGTATTATAGAGGAGTCCGCAAAAATATCGATACGCGGACCGAAGGTCTGACCGGACGAATGAAAGGGGCTTGAAATATGGCTGAAAGCAATCTGGCCGTTTTTTCGCAAACCGGTGTTTCCGGCATTCTGTCTATGGTCGTATCGCTGGGCTGTATTATTCTGGCCTGGTGGGCGCTGCAGAACTTAAAGCTTGATGTAATCATTCGACATCCGCAGAGCCCGCAGGGAAAGATGCTGCATGTGCTGCTGGCGATCGTGCTCGGACATTTCGTCGCGAACTTCATGTTGGATTATGTCGGATGGTCGCAGCTGCTCCGGACAGGGTTCTAAAGTTGAAATTGTTTAAAGTCGGAACGCTTGGGTTAATCAGTGATTAGGCTTGTTGGTTACATCTTATTTCAAAAGACGAATCGGCCTTCAGGTCGGCATGTGCACAATACCACAAACACAAATTATAGACACATCAAATTAAACGCAAATTAAACGCGCGGAGGGAATACGTAGATGAGCAAATTTATCGTCCGCGGCGGCAAACGATTGAACGGAACCGTCAAAGTTAGCGGGGCCAAGAATTCGGTGCTTCCTATCATCGCTGCCAGTCTTTTAGGACAAGAAGGAGAAAGTATCATTTCTGATGCGCCTCCTCTTGATGACGTTATGACCATTAATAAAGTTTTAGAATCGTTGGGAGCAGGCATTACATACCGTGATGAAGTCATCCGTGTAAATGCGCAAAACCTGACTTCATCCGAAGCGCCATACGAGTGGGTAAGCAAAATGCGTGCCTCGTTCCTCGTTATGGGGCCTCTACTTGCGCGTTTGGGCGAGACCCGCATTTCGATGCCGGGCGGCTGCGCGATCGGCACGCGTCCGATCGACCAGCACCTCAAAGGGTTCGAAGCCATGGGCGCGAAAGTCACGCTTGGCGAAGGGTATGTAGAAGCGAAAAGCGACGGCAGACTTCGCGGGGCTAAAATCTATCTGGATTTTGCCAGCGTGGGCGCAACGGAAAATATCATGATGGCCGCAACGATGGCGATCGGCACGACAACCATCGAAAATGCGGCTAAAGAACCGGAGATTGTCGATTTGGCGAACTATCTGAACGCCATGGGAGCAGTCGTTCGCGGCGCGGGTACGGACACCATCCGTATCGAAGGCGTGGATAAGCTGGTCGGCGCTCCGCATACGGTCATTCCTGACCGTATCGAAGCAGGGACCTACATGGTGGCTGCGGCAATCACGGGCGGCGACGTCTACGTGGAAGGCGCAATCGCAGACCATTTGGGCCCGGTTGTCGCCAAGATGGAAGAGATGGGCGTTACGGTTATTCCTGACGAAAACGGCATTCGAGTGATTGCGGACAAGCCGCTTCGCGCCGTGGATATCAAGACATTGCCATACCCGGGCTTCCCTACGGACATGCAGTCCCAAATGATGGCTTTGCTGCTCAGCTCTACAGGAACAAGCGTCGTAACGGAAACAGTATTCGAGAACCGTTTCATGCATGTGGATCAGTTCCGTCTGATGAATGCTGAAATCAAGGTTGAAGGACGTTCTTCGTTCGTAAGCGGCGAGACGAAGTTTGTCGGGGCGAAAGTGACGGCAACCGATCTGCGTGCAGGTGCGGCGCTGATTTGCGCAGGCCTTGTCGCAGAAGGTACTACCGAAGTAGGCGGAACGCATCACATCGATCGCGGCTACGTGAACTTGACGGAGAAGCTGGTTGGACTGGGTGCGGATATTTGGCGCGTCTCGATGCCGGAGCCTGCTGCTTCGACAGAAGCGGTAACGACAGAAACGCCGGCACGCACGGAAGCACCTGCATTCAATGTGCAACCAACGTGGGCGTAAGCATAAGATTTCGGTTGAAAAATCCAAGTTCAAGAGAACTTGGATTTTTTGCGTTTTTAGCCTTGATTTCCGGCGAATTTCCGTTGATGTACACCCCATGAATATGGTATGTTAAAAGCTGGTAGTTTACAGGGTGGCGGGCGCAAGCGCGCAGTGAAAAAGCCGAATAAACAAGGATGCTGGAGGCCGCGAAAATACATGTTGAGCAAGGATATCGGAATCGACCTGGGCACGGCGAACGTGCTGATTTATGTAAAGGGTAAGGGAGTCGTCATCGATGAACCGTCGGTTGTGGCGGTAGAGAGAGAGTCCAAGCGCGTTCTGGCTGTCGGCGAGGAAGCTCGTCGTATGGTAGGACGTACGCCGGGGAATATCGAAGTGGTGCGGCCGCTGCGCGACGGCGTCATTGCAGACTTCGACATTACGGAAGCGATGTTGCGCTACTTCATCAACAAAGTGGGCGGAAGAAGCTGGTACAGCAATCCGCGGATTTTGATCTGCGCGCCAACCAATATCACATCCGTTGAGCAAAAAGCGATCCGCGAAGCGGCCCAGCGTACCGGAGCGAAAGACGTGTATCTGGAAGAAGAACCAAAAGCCGCGGCAATCGGCGCGGGCATGGATATTTACCAACCGAGCGGTAACATGGTTGTCGATATCGGCGGGGGGACTACAGACGTAGCCGTTCTGTCGATGGGGGATATCGTAACGTCCTCTTCGATCAAGGTAGCCGGCGACACGTTCGATGAATCGATTATTCGTTATATCAAAAATAAATATAAACTGCTGATCGGCGAACGGACGGCGGAGGATCTGAAAATCAATATCGCTTCGGTTCATCCGGACGGACGCCAAGTGGAAATGGACATTCGCGGACGCGATATGGTCAGCGGCCTGCCGCGTACGATTTCCGTTACCTCGGCGGAAGTTAAGGAAGCGCTGGACGAGTCTGTTGCTTTGATCGTCAGTGCTGCCAAAACCGTGCTGGAGCGCACGCCGCCGGAATTGTCTGCGGATATCATCGATCGCGGCGTGGTCCTAACAGGCGGAGGCGCGCTGTTGCATGGTCTGGACGATCTGTTGGCACAGGAATTGCGAGTACCGGTGTGGACTGCTGAGGACCCAATGCACTGCGTAGTCAAGGGCACGCAGAAGATGTTGGATCATCTCGACAAAACAGCGAAGAAAAAATTCTGATTTTCGCTTAAAAAATTCTCGAATCTGCCGATATATAGAAGACAAGGCCGGAGGGGCTTTTTTGAAGGCGCCGGTCATTAGGACACGGACAACGACACCTTGGATTTTTACAGACGGCAATAGACCGCATCCGCGATATCGGAAAGGGGAAAACATCGAATGCTGAGAGGATTATATACGGCGACTGCAGGCATGATGACACAGCAGCACAGACATGACACCGTTACACAGAACATCGCCAACTTGAACACGACAGGATACAAGCAAGTAGAGAGTGTGGCACGTTCTTTCCCGGAAGTCATGGTGGCGCTGCAAAACGGAGATCAAGGCCGCGACAACCGTCAGGTCGGCAAGCTCAACACGGGCGTGTTTGCCGAAGAAAGCATTTCGATGATGGTACAAGGCGATGTGACGGAGTCGAATTCGTCGGATGACCTTGCACTCGTTTCCGATATCCAGGTCGCGAATCCACAGGGGGGCAACATTGCGTTTGATGACTCGGGCAAAGCGATTCAAGCAAACGGACAGACGATCTATAAGCCGCAGGCCTTTTTCAATGTTGAGAATCCTGCTGGAGGCATTGGCTATACTCGCGATGGCGATATGCATTTGACTTCGGACGGACGTCTCGTCACTTCGATGAATCAGAACGTACTGGGTCAGGACGGACAACCAATCGTACTGGCCGGATCGATGGATGATTATTGGGTGCGCGAGAACGGAACGATTTTTAATAAAGCTACAGGCGCCGCATCCGGACGGATCGGGATTACGGTTGCCGAGCAGCCTAACGGACTGACCCGCGATGGTGAAGGCTTGTTTGCAGAAAAGACGCAAGGAGCGGGCTCGCTCCGCGCAGCAACGAACGAAGACGCAATTGAAGTGAAGCAAGGGTTCCTGGAACGTTCCACCGTAGATGCGGCTCAATCGATGGTCGATCTGACAGCTGCACTGCGTGCGTACGAAGCCAACCAGAAGGTTGTCCAGTTTTACGATAAAAGCCTGGAGAAGGCCGTTAACGAAGTCGGAAGAGTCTAACTAAGGGGGCATATTCATGAATAACTCAATGATTAGTGCTGCGGTGACCATGAACGGCCTTCAGCGTAAGCTCGACCTGATTTCGGATAATATCGCCAACCTTGATACAGTGGGCTACAAAGCGAAGCAGGGGAACTTTCAGGATGTACTGACTCGTGTGCAACAGCAGGGTGAATCCTTCCAACTGGACGGACGGCGTACGGATGCGGGATTCAATCTCGGCTTTGGCGCTCGTATGGGCGAAGTCACGGTCGATCTTACTCAAGGACCGCTTAAAGAAACAGGCAGCCTGTCCGATCTTGCGATTGAAGGCAACGCGCTGTTCGAGATTCAAGTGAACGGGGAGAAAGCTTGGACGCGCGAAGGCTCCTTCCAACTGGCATCGCTTGGAACGGACGCGCAGAACGTGTACCTGATGACGAGCCAAGGATATCCGGTCATGGGGACAAACGGACAACCGATTCGTATTCCGGCCACGTCCAAGCTGCAAGTCGATAGCGACGGCACCGTTCGTGCGCTGAACGCTAACGGTACAAGCACGGCTGCGGGACAGATTTCCCTGGCGCGTGTCGATCGCTCCGAAGGACTTGCTCAGACCGACAACAATGTATTCGTTCTGGCAGCCGGTGCGAATGAAGCGGATGTTTTGTCCAATAACGGCGTGACGGCCCAAGTGAGACAACAATACCTGGAACAATCCAACGTGGATATGACTGCGCAGATGACTGAGTTGCTTCAAGCGCAGCGTGCTTATCAATTGGCTGCCAAGGCGCTGACATCCAGCGATACGATGGCAACGTTGGCAAACGGAATCCGTCAATAATTGAATGTTCGCAAAAATGCATAGTACCTTATCAACGCTAAAAGTAAGGTTAGGCCCGCCTGAGATTTCTTACCTACAGCGTGTGGGTTTCAAGCGAACATAATCCTATGATTAAGCGTTGATAAGGTAATAGACGGTAATATGAAGTTGTCCGAAGCCCCGGTATTTTTTCCGGGGCTTCGGACTTTGCAGCAAGGAGGGTTGAAAGTGGAAAAGGTAATGGACGAGCAAAGCGAAGTACCTGTGCGTCGCAAACGAACATTTGGCAGAAGATTGCTGCGTTTTATTCTTTTTCTGCTTTTTTTCGCACTTTGTCTGGCCGGAGGCTTGGTCTTCGGTTATGTCTATATCGGGAAGCAGGGGCTGGAAGAAGCATTTAAGCCGGAGACGTGGATGCACGTATTCGACCTTGTATTTGCTCCTTAAAAATAGCCTTCTCAATTTTGCAGGAATCAGGAAGATGCGGAAGAGCCGTTCTTGGATCATTGGGATCTTGGGGCGGCTCTTTTTCCATGTCCGTTTTCCGCGATTTCTTTTTGCTGCGGGAAACTGTATAATGATGGGGGAAATTGCCGAAGGGAGTTTTGCTCGTGATGTTGGATTCGCAGCAGATTCAAGAAATCATACCGCACCGCCCGCCGTTTTTGTTGGTGGATCGGATTTTGGAGGTCGAACCGGGGAAACGCGCGGTCGGCATTAAAAACGTAACCGTTAACGAACCTTTCTTTGTTGGGCACTTTCCGGGTTATCCGGTCATGCCGGGGGTATTAATAGTTGAGGCGCTGGCTCAGGTCGGAAGCGTGGCGATGATGATCGTCGAAGAGAACCGGGGAAAACTCGGATTTTTCGCAGGCATCGACGGCTTCCGGTTCAGAGGACAAGTGAAGCCCGGCGATACGCTGCGGCTTGAGGTCGAAATGACTCGCTTCAAGGGGAAGATCGGAAAAGGACACGCCGTAGCTACGGTTGACGGAAACGTAGTTGCCGAAGGCGACATGATGTTTGCGCTGGCCGACCGCGAATAGGCACCTCACCGCGAAAGCCTCTTCACCCCAATAATCCGGACATGGAGGTACGACAACTATGTTGAATGAAAAAACCGCGGCGGTCGTCAAGCAATGGCTGGAAGACCCAAGCATCGATGAGGACACCAAACAGGAGCTGCGAGGGTTAGAAGCGCAGCCGGATGAACTGGAAGATCGCTTTTACCGGGAGCTGGAGTTCGGTACAGGCGGATTGCGCGGCGTGATCGGCGCAGGCAGCAACCGCATGAACCGCTACACCGTCGGTAAAGCAACGCAAGGACTGGCGGAGTACATACTGGAAACGGCAAAAGGCAAAGCAGGGAAACCTTCCGTTGTCATTGCGCACGATTCGCGTCATTTCTCTCCGGAGTTTTCGCTCGAAGCCGCATTGGTCCTGGCTGCCAACGGCATCGTAGCCAAATTGTATCCTTCGCTTCGCACGACGCCGCAGCTCTCGTTCTCAGTTCGTCATTTGCAAGCGGACGGCGGGATCATGGTGACGGCAAGTCACAATCCGCCTGAGTACAACGGCTACAAAGTGTATAACCAAGAAGGCGGACAGCTTGTTCCTCATGAAGCGGAGCGCGTGATCAGCCTGGTGCAAGGCGTTCAATCGTTCTCGGCGATCAAACGGATGAGCCGTGAAGAAGCTGAAGCCCAAGGTCTGCTGGTATGGCTGGGCGACGCGGAAGATGAAGCCTTCATTGATACGGTAGCAAGCTTGTCACTGAGCCGCGAGCAATTGGCAGCTGGCAAAGGCGACGATCTGCAAATCGTGTTCACGCCGCTGCATGGTACGGGCAATCTGCCGGTACGTCGTGTGCTGGAGAAGATCGGCTTCAAAAATGTGGCGGTCGTACCGGAGCAGGAGCAGCCGGACGGCGACTTCTCAACGGTAAAATCGCCGAACCCGGAAGAACGCGAAGCCTTCACGCTGGCGATGAAGCTGGGCGAGGAGTTAAACGCGGACATCCTGATCGGAACCGACCCGGACTGCGACCGTATGGGCGCTGTGGTTCGCAACAAGGAAGGCAAATATGTCGTTCTAAGCGGCAACCAATCCGGTGCGATCATGGTCGATTACGTGCTTGGTCGTATGAAAGAAGCCGGAACGCTGCCGGAGAACGGTGCTGTTATCAAAACGATCGTAACCAGCGAGCTGGGCGCGGTTATTGCCGAGCATTACGGCGCGTCCGTGCTGAACACGCTGACCGGCTTCAAATATATCGGCGAGAAAATGACGCAGTTCGAACAGAGCGGCGAGCATACTTTCTTGTTCGGTTACGAAGAAAGTTACGGCTATCTGGCAGGCAGCTATGCACGGGATAAAGACGCGGTGCTAGCTTCCATGCTGATCGCGGAAGCGGCGGCGTACTATAAGACGCAAGGCAAGACGCTGTACGATGTGCTGGAAGGACTGTACGCGCAGTTCGGAACGTTCATCGAACGTCTGGAATCGCGCACAATGAAAGGCAAAGACGGGCTGGCTAAAATTCAGTCGATTATGGCCGAATGGCGTGACAACCCACCGACCGAAGTCGCGGGCGTGAAGGTCGTACAGACGCTTGATTACGAAAAAGGCATTGACGGGCTTCCATCCGAAAATGTACTGAAGTATATTCTGGAAGATGACTCCTGGTTTGTTCTGCGCCCATCGGGCACAGAGCCGAAGATCAAAGTGTATTTCGCAGTTCGCGGCGATTCGCTGGCAGACGCTGAAGCAGCGGTAGAGCGATTGGTTCAAGCGGTTACGGCAAAAGTAGACGCTTAAGCCTTACCCGTTACAATTGGATATCGATTAAAAATGGCCGCGAACCGAACTTTGGTCGCGTTCGCGGCGGTTTTTACAGAACTCTCCACGATGCCTCTTGCCGAAGCGCGCCGAAGCGGCGCGTTTCGGCAGGAGGCGTCTGACTTATCAACTTGAACAATGCTGGGACATCGTTTCCGGCAAGGAGGTATACCGAAATTGAGTCAGAAATGGCGTCAGTGGAACAAGGCAGCAACAAAGGTGTTATGGATTCTGGTTATTTTGGGCATCGTGGCCTCTTTACCCGTTGCATATGACCGTATCCGCACAGAAGGTACATCCAAAAATGTAGAAATGATTTTCGATTATCGGGACTTGGTGCAGGTTTCTTCCTATCAAGGAAACCCTAGGGCTTGGATGAATGAACAACTCGACGTGCTGCAAGAAGCCGGCATTCACACGATGGCTGTTTATCAAGCGACGCTGACCGAGCTGTCCAATGCACGCCGTATTACGGTGTACAGCGAGCAGGATGCGGCACGTTTGACAGGCAAAGTGTTGACGGCTAACGAGAATGCTACATACCTGCTATTTACGGACGCTGAAAATCAGGCCAAGATCGAACCGATCATCCGCAAAGCGTTTGCCAGTCAGGAGATCGCGGTAGAAGACTGGTCTCTGAATGGACGCAGCGGCTTGAAAATTGCGACACCCGTACAAAATGCGGTATTGAAAACGATGGAACCGGACCCGGTAGCGATGGAAATGCTGGAGTCCAAAGGCTTCCATCTGCTGCCGCGTTTGAGCAACAGTGCCGTGTACGATCAAGAAGGTCTGGCTTCGCTATTGGATCGATTCAAAGCGATAGGCGTGGACCGTATTCTGTTTGACGGGGAAGAAGTACCGGGTTACGCGGAAGAGCCGGACGAGCGTCATTTGGAAGATTTCGCGAAGCTGCTTAATGAACGCGGAATCGGTATCGCGGCGATTGAGAATCTGCGCGGACCTCAACGGGGGTTCGAAACGCTGGCGAAGGACACCAACTTTAATGTTGCCCGTCTGTACTCGTTAAGCGGTCGCGATTCGGCGTTGGATCCCGATATTATCGCAGATCGTTTTGCATTGGCTGCGAAGGACCGCAATATTCGTATGATGTTTATTCATACGGCCGTGCAAACGAACTCGGTCGAAGGTCGAATCACCGATACGATCGAGAACCTGGTCGAAAGCTTGGACGGGCCTGAAGGGGCGATCCAGCGTATCGAAAACTATGGGTTTGAAATGGGACCTGCCGCTTCGTTCGAAGTTGCCGAGATGGCCGGACAGAACTATTTCCGCTGGATCGCGATTTTGGGCGCCGTCGCTTTGATTGCCCTGCTCGTTTCTATCTTTATTCCACCGCTGACGCTGCTTGCCTTTGTCGTGGGTGTAGTGGGCACAGCAGGTTTATACGTACTGCGGCCTCATTTGATGGAGCAAGCGCTCGCGCTGCTCGCCGGAATTAGTGCGCCGACGATTGCCATGGTATTCGCGATTCGCAAGATCGACCGTTTGTACGAGGCGGGCCAGCAGATGAGCGTGGGCCGAAGACTGGCTCACGGCATTCTTTTATTCCTGCGTACAAGCGCTATGTCGTTAATCGCCGTGCCTTTCATTATCGCTTTGCTGAACCATGTCACGTACCAATTGGTATTGGATCAATTCCGCGGTGTCAGCCTGCTGCATTTGGCGCCGATCGCGCTGACTGCCTTATATGTGCTCTTTTACCGTAAAAATTCGGCGTTCGGCAGCGTGGGCAAGATTTTGCGCATGCCTGTCACGATCGCAATGGTCGTTATTGCGGTAGTCGCAGCCGTGGCCGGCTTGTACTACTTGTCGCGTACAGGAAACAGCGGCAGTGCGAGCGGTATCGAGAAAACGTTCCGGACGTTGCTGGAGAACACCGTAGGCGTGCGTCCGCGCTTCAAAGAGTTCCTGCTTGGACATCCGATCTTCATTGCAGCCGTATTCGTCGCTCTGAAATATCGTCATGCCGTTTATGTCATGATTATCGCATCGATTGGTCAACTGTCGATGGTCGATACTTTTGCTCATATCCATACGCCGATCTGGATTTCTCTGGTTCGTGACCTGCTGGGCATGGGACTCGGTATTATTGTAGCTCTAGGCTTCGTGCTCGTATGGCAAATCATCGAAAGGTGTTGGAAGAAATGGTCGCCACTGCTCGCAAAATTGTAATCTCTGGCTACTACGGATTCCGCAACAGCGGAGATGAAGCGGTACTCAAGTCGATCTTGACCGCGTTGGAGCAAGAAGGAAAACGAAGCGGCGTGACGTTCGAGCCAATCGTACTTTCCGGTGATCCGTCCTGGACGGCCGGCGTATATGGCGTCAAAGCCGTACACCGGATGAAAATGGGCGAGGTGCGCCAGGCGTTGAAGGAGAGCGACGGGTTGATCAGCGGAGGAGGAAGTCTGCTGCAGGACGCGACCAGCTCCAAAACGATTCCTTACTATGTAGGGGTGATCCGGCTGGCGCAATGGATGGGCAAGCCGGTGTTCATTTACGCTCAAGGCGTAGGACCGGTCACGCGAAAACTTTTCTACCCATTGATTCACGGTTCGTTCAAGCGCAGCCACTATATCTCGGTTCGCGATCAGGAATCGGCGGCGCTGCTGCGTTCTATGAAGATGGACGGCAGCCGGGTCGAGATCGTGCCTGATCCGGTGATGGGTCTTCCGCTGCCGGCGGGAGCCGCATCGAAGTTCCCTGCCGAAAAGCCGGACGGACTGCCGAAAATCGGGGTATCCGTACGTTTTTGGAATGAAGATCGTGCAGAACTTGCCGGAATTGCCGACGGATTGCGCAAGCTGGCGGAGAGCCGCCATGTTCACTTCTGCTTCTTGCCGTTCCACCTTCCGGACGACGAAGCGGCTTCCAATTACGTGATCGAACGCATGGGCGATGTGAAATCGCTCGGCTCGAAGATCACGACGCGTCAGACGGAAGATCCTCAGGCCATGCTGCTTGAAGTCGGACGCTGCGATGCTCTTGTCGGCATGCGTCTGCACAGTCTGATCTATGCCGCTTCGCAGCGAGTGCCGGTAGCGGGTATCTCCTACGATCCGAAGATCGACAGCTTTTTGGCTCAATTGAAAGTCAAAGCGATCGGTAACAGCGAACAGGTGCGTCCGGAGCGGCTGGCTGAGGAGTTGGCCCATCTGCTCGACGACGCCGAAAGCTGGAAAGCTGAGCGCGAGCCGCTGATTGCCGAATTGAAGCGTGAGTCGACACGTCCTGCACGGGCGATTGCTGAATATTTTTCACATAAAGGATGAGCAAACCCTATGAGTCATATGCAGAATGAGGCAGGGATCGGGGCGGTTCCGGTCACTTCCATCTTCGGCGTCAACGTTTCGAAGCTGGATATGAAAGGAACCGTTGAAGTGCTGGAGCGCGCGGTTGCTTCCAAGAAGCCGCACCAGGTCATTACCGCGAACCCGATTATGATTATGGCTGCGTTGGAGAGCGAAGAGAATATGCGCGCCATGCGCGAGGCCGAGCTGATTGTGCCGGACGGCGCAGGCGTGGTGTGGGCAGCCGAAGAATTCGGTGACCCGGTTGCGGAACGCGTCGCCGGATTCGATCTGTTGCAAGAGCTGATGAAGCGCGGAGAAGAGCTGGGCTGGACGGCTTACCTGCTGGGTGCGGCGGAAGAAGTGGTTCAGGAAGCAGCGAGTCGGTTACAGAAACAATATCCGAAGGTTCGAATCGTCGGTGTCCGCAATGGTTACTTTGGCGCACCGGAAAATGCCGGAGTGATCGAGTCGATCCGTCAGGCGCAACCGGATCTGCTGTTTGTCGCACGTGACGCCAAAACCCAGGAGCCGTGGATTGCCCGTCATAAGCATGAACTCGGCGCTTCCGTGATCATGGGAGTCGGCGGAAGTTTCGATGTGATCTCAGGAAAAACAAAGCGCGCGCCGATATTTATGCAGAAGCTTCGTTTGGAGTGGTTCTACCGTTTGGCAAAGGAGCCTTCACGGTTGCCTCGCATGATGGCCTTGCCGCAGTTCATGCGTAAGGTCAAAAAAGCGAAGAAAAGTAGTAAATAGAAGCTGTCCAAAGGGAAATCTACATAATTCGTACTGGCATTCGGCCGGAGGGCGCGTTATAATGATTTTCGGTTGAAACACATTGGAGGTTTGAGACAACTATGTTCATCGTCTATATTTTAGGTTTCGTGCTCGCGCTCGGATTGGCTCTGGGTCTTACTCCGCTCGTGAAGCGGTTTGCGATCAAGGTCGGAGCAGTGGACGTGCCGAACGCCCGCAAAGTGCATACGCGCATCATGCCAAGACTCGGCGGACTTGGAATTTTTCTCGCTTTTGTCATCGCGCTTCTTGCCGTTATGCCTTTCCTTCCATTCGACTTGTCGGAACGTGACGGGAACTTTATCAAGGCCTTCCTTACAGCCGGAACGATTATCGTGCTTACCGGTGCGTTGGATGACCGATTTGACCTGAATGCCAAATTGAAATTCCTAATCCAGACCGGCGCAGCCTGTGTTGTTGTTTTTGGATTCGGAATCAAAGTCGAATTCGTCAATATACCTTTTATGGATGCTTATTCTTCGCTTGAAAACTGGATCGCGATTCCGCTGACCATCTTCTGGATCGTCGGCGTAACGAATGCGGTCAACCTGATTGATGGTCTTGATGGTCTGGCTGCCGGCGTATCCGGGATTGCGATCGGAACGATCCTGGTGATGGCACTGATCAACGGCAACTTCCTGGTCGCGCTGCTTTGTCTGCTGCTGCTGGGAGGCATCATCGGATTCCTGTTTTTTAACTTCCATCCGGCCAAGATCTTTATGGGCGATACGGGGTCGTTGTTCCTGGGCTTCAGCTTGGCGATGCTCTCGCTGCTCGGGTTCAAGCAAATCGCCGTACTGTCGTTTATCACGCCGCTGATTATTATCGGGGTGCCGCTGTCGGATACTTTCTTCGCGATCGTGCGTCGCAAGCTTCAGAAGAAGCCGATTTTTGCTCCGGACAAAGGTCACCTGCACCATTGCTTGCGCGAACTGGGCTTCAGCCATCGTCAAACGGTACTGATTATCTACGGAATCGCAGCGTTCTTCGGGGTGTTGGCGGTCATTCAGTCGGCTTCCGCGATGTTCGAGGCAAGCTGGGTCACGTTCGTCGTGATCTGCATCATGATGTTCTTTATGCAGATCGGTGCCGAAGTGATCGGTCTGGTGGGTCAGACGAAGCGTCCGGTGCTGCAACTGCTGGCGAGACTTCGTCCGAAGCCGGAAGATCAGGCAAAACCTTGATTTCCAGTTTCTTATAATTGTAAATTCGTAATAAAGCTTTGTTCTCTCTATATAAATAGAGAAGCAAGGCTTTTTTTGTTTGTAAAAAATAAGGGTTTTTTATAACATATTCGCGGGGTGAGGCCGATAAAAAAAATAACGACGCGTAATGAGCAGGAAGTGAGGGAGATCCATTGCAGATTGGTAACAATAAGACGACCCCTTCGGGGCGTGCGTCACAAAGGGGAGCTGTACAAGTGGGTAAACAAGGCATTAAGTCTCTGTTGAGCTTAATGATGGCAGTCGTATTGATCTTTACGTTGGTTCCGGTATATCCGGCATCCGCCGCGGGCGGAACTTTGAAAATTACGAACTTGAGCAATAACCCGAATGCGCCGACGAACAGCGCAAACGGCAAAGTCGATATCATCGGTACATTCCAGGACGTCAATACTTCTACAATTACTTATGTGATCGAGTCCATGGTCGGAGACACGGTTGTCGGCTCCAGCAGCGGCGGAGACCGCCAGCCGGATACGGGCGACAATAAGACTTTCAAGTTTTATCAAGTCAGCGTGAAATCCGGTCTGAACCGGATTACGGTAAAAGCAACCACGACAACCGGACAAGAAGTATCGAACCAAGCTTATGTTTCGTTCGTCGATGCGCCTAACCTTTCTTCCGTAAAAGTTGGGGCAGAGGATACGCAGGAGAATGTTCCTTTCGTCGTCTCTTCGCAAACGCCTTCTATTACAGTAGAAGCTCCGAATGCCGTAGACGTTCTGTTGAACGGCAACTCGATGTTCAGCGGCGGTGCAGGCACATTCTATGCAACGCCTACGCTGACGCAAGGTTCGAACAAGCTGACGTTTGAAGTGAAATCGGCAACGTCTTCTTATGCGGAAACGCGTACGCTCGTATACTACGACGGCAACGCGCAAGTGTACAACACAAAAATCGGAAATACAGCTATCGAGCCAAACGCAACAATCGAAGGTTCGCCAGCGGGTGAGATTTCGGGTGAAGTCGTTATTGCGATGCCGGCTAGCGGCACAGCGGCGAACACCGTTGCAGGTAAAATCACGTTCACGAAGATGATAGACAACACGCCTCAAGTGTATCCGACTTTCAACGAAGCCGATGTAACGTTGACCAAAAAAGATACGGTAGGAACTTCTTTGGTTATCTACAGCTTCCGCACAACGGGAAACTTATCTTCACTGGAATCCGGTTCTTATCAAATCGATTTACGCGTGAATAGCCAACAGCGTGCTACAGTAAGCTTCAAAGTACGGGGAACGGGCGACTCGTATATCAAAAACGTGTATCAACTGTATGGCGTAAACAGTTCTTCGAGCAGCGTCACTTCTTACAGCAGTAAAACAGCCTTTGAAGCAGGAACTTCTCCGTATGTTTCGGTTCCGGAGCTTCCGCTGTGGATCGCTGTCGATACAGGTAACGCAGCTTCGGTGAATATCGAAGTCGACGGTGTAGCTCTGCCTGCTTCCGACTACACAGCGTTCACGGACGGAAGCGGTACGGCTTACAATATCTATAAAATCACGAAACTCAAAAGCGGCCGTCAAACGCTGACTTTCGAATACGGCAGCGATTCGGTATCTGTTCCAATCAACTACCAGTCTGCTCCGTACATTCAAGTTACCAATCTGTATAACGAGCAAGTGTTTACAGATGCGGGTGCGATCACTTCGGTTCAAGGTCGTCTGATCAACTTTACCGGAGCATCCAACACGATTACGATCGAATACAGCGGCCGTACCACAACTGCGACTTCGACCGACGGAACGTTCTCGCTCAGCACAGCAAACTTCCCGCTGACGCTGACACCGGGTGCTAATACGCTGGTGCTATCGGGAACTACAAACGGCAAAAAAGTATCGACAACGCTCAACCTGTATCTGATCGAGAACGACAGTATTCAGATTGAAAACTTCCACCCGCTGCCGGTCGATTCCTTAACTCAGGACAACGCCTTGTTCATTCCGGGAGAAACGGATCAGTATACGACGAACGAACTGTCCATGGATACAGAATTTGCAATCACTCCGGCGGATACGGCTGACGAAATCATCATCCGTTTGGATGGCAATAAAAAAGAAACTCGTCTGACACGCGGCACAGGAACAACTTGGTCTCAATCGACAGGTGAGTTGAGAGTAAGCCCGAAACCAAATACGGTGAACGGCTTCATTATTGAAGATTTGGCTCTGCCCACAACAGGCGACTTGAAAGTTACCGTCTATGTTCGCAAAGGCACGTCCACCACATCGAAAACTCTGACGGTAACTCGCGAGCTGCGTCCTTACACGATTCTGTCTCCGAAGCTGCCAAACGAAAGTGTTATTACGCAAAACTTCCTGGATGTCAGCATCCAAGCTGAAGGAGCATCCAGCGTAGTCGTAGGCAAACAGGCTCTGGAAAAAGGCGACAAAGACATTTTCCGCGGTCGTCTTTCCGGTTTGAAAGCCGGTAAAAACACAGTCAAATTCACAGTTACGGCAGGCACGACGAAAACAAACGGTACGTTTGAAGTCAATTACTCTGCTGAAATCGTACAAGGTGCGCAATACAGCACGGTAATGCCGGCAGGCGGTAAGCTCAAGCTGTTCAAGGGCGATCTGCAAATCTCGTTGCCTAAGGGAACATTACTGAGAGAAATCAACCCGACTCCAGGCAGTCAATCGCCTACAATCAGTCTCTTCGACAAACAGGAGCTGTTAGCGGGTATTGCAAGCCCTGTGGACGGAAGAACGATTAAAATCTACAACCAAGTCAACGTAAGCGACGGTCAAGGCGGTTATCGCGACGGTCAACTCAAACTGCTTGAATCCAACGGTACAATGGTAAGCCGTATGGTTCCGAAACCGCACTTTGGTTACGCATCGAGCTTGTACTGGTTGGATGCCGGATACTTTGATTCCACGGCAACAAGTGACGACTACAAAACAGTTCTGGGTAACCAGCCATACGCTGCACCTGGATTCGAAAGCCGTTCGGCTAAACAATGGTTGGAGCCGACACAAGAAGGTACAATCACAATTAAATATGATCCGGATCTCGTTGACGCTTCGGCAGGCAACCTGGGTATCTGGAGATTGAACGGAAACGAATGGGTAAACGTCGGCGGAACGGTCAACAAGTCCGCCAAAACCGTGACTGCTCCGTTCGACGGATTCGGTTACTATGCCGTATTCGGTCTTCGTTACAGCTACGGCGACGTTATCGCGCAAGCGGATTTGCGCGGAGACGTGGAAATGATGATGTCCCGCGGCGTGATGAAAGCCAAAGACGCGAATGAATTCGGCGTGAACGAAGTCATCACTCGCGGCGAATTCGCTACGATGCTGGTCAGAATGTTGAATATTCCGTTGGACTATGACGAAGATATCACAAAACGTACGTTTGACGACGTGGGTCCGGTAACGAATCAGTATATGGACTACCGTTATATCGAAACAGCAGTACGTAAAGGGATCATTCGAGGTACAGGTCCGCGTGTATTCATGCCATACAACACGCTTAGCCGTGAAGATGCGGCGATCATGATTGCCAGAGCGATGAACCTGAAGCTGACCGACAACACGAAAGCCAAAGCCGGTCTTGAAAAATCGTTCACGGATGCGACGACGATCAACTCCAGCTATGCAGGTGCCGTATTGGCGGTAACCAAAGGCAAATATATGGAAGGCAAAGCGAACAAGCTTGAAGAAGGACAGAAGAAAGCTACGTACCGCTTCGATCCTAAAGCAACCTTTACCCGCGCAGAAGCCGCCGACATTGCGGTTAAAGTCATGACCAAGATGAAAACTCTGTAAGTCAAAAGTGCAACTAAACGCAAGAGTAGAGCGTCTCTATATCATGGAGGCGCTTTGCTCTTTTTATTGCGACTTTTAATGACGTACAGTTTTGTGGAAAATTGCCTAAAATCGTTTTTTGTGTTTTGAAGCGTTTTACGTTAGAATAGCGAGTAACAATACTTTCTGTGAGGGTGGATATCGGTACAATGAAACCAATCAAGTCGAAAGCTCAGATTGATTATATGAAGGCTAAAACGAAATTCGAAGAGCGTTCCAAGGTTTTGGAGGCTCGCGTAGCTGAAGAACAAAAGGAACAGGAAGTCGAACAGGAGCTCATGGAGCAACTTGTTCTGGAGACAGGGTTCCATCAGGCGTTCAATGAACTGGCCGAAGCCGAAAATGAACTGATCTCCTGGTCGCACGCGACGATCAAGCACGACAAGACTTATAAGGATAACAAAAAGCCAATCGACGACATGTACGAAAAGCTGAACTCCGATCCGCAAATGCGAGCAAGAATTATTCAACTGGCATTGCGCATTCGCTAAACCGCGAAAATTTCTATATGATATAGAAGATATAAAAGGCGTCGATTTTTGGCGCCTTTTGCGTTTACGTCAACCGAAGATGGTTTAAGTACATAAGTGGGCAGTGGTGAAAAAAGGTACTCCTTTCTACGCGAAAAAATATGCGAAAAAAAGTTTTAAAAACTCGCAACTTTTTTGTAACTACTCGCGTCTAAGTCATTGAGTGTCAAAACAAAGCGCTTTTAACCTCCTGATTTCCAAAGATTGGCCTTAAAACCGTAAAGTTGTGCGCACTTGTGCGAAAATGGACTTTACGAGGGTTAGCGACCAATGTATAATACGGAAAGCGGGATTGGGAATCCTCTGTTTTGTGCTTACTTATCCAACATTTTTGTTTTCAAGTTTCTGTGATACCCGTCACAGACCTCATTTATACTTAACACCTGCTCAACTCTGGAAAGGGGGTGCAATCAGCTAATGAGTAACATGAGCGAATGCGAACCAACTACAGACAAAAAAAACACATTTACACTCCAAGGAGGAGAACAAAAAGGTATGAAGAAAATTGTATCCCTGGCCCTTTCTACGGCTATGGCTCTCTCGATGTTCGCTTCGGTCACTTCCGCAGCAACACTGACTACGCAAGAGAAGTATGACGCACTGGTAACTCAAGGTATCTTCACTGGCTACCCAGACGGTAATGCTTACCTTGATAAAGACATGACTCGCGCTGAATTCGCGAAAGTCGTAGCACTGCTGACTGGTCTGGACACTTCGGCTACTGGCACGAACTCCTACCAAGACCAAAACTATGCGAACGCTTGGTACAAGCCTTACGTTGAAGCCGTAACTAAAGCCGGCTACATGCAAGGTACTACAACTGGTGCTAAAAAACTGTTCAACCCGAACGGTAAAGTAACAGTTCAAGAAATGGCAGCTACACTGGTGCGTGCAGCTAAGTTGGAAGTTCCGACTACTGGCATCAACAACAGCGCATCCGCTTGGGCGAAAGGCGAAGTACAAGCAGCGATCAACGCTGGCCTGATCAACGGCAGCACAACTAACTTCACTGCAGCAGCAACTCGCGCTCTGTTGGTTGACACAGCTTACTCGTACCAAACTGCTATCGTTAAGCCTGCTGTAACTTCTTACGAAGTAACAGACAACGGCGCAACTGTAGTATTCACACTGGCTAACGGTGAAAAAGTAACAGTTAAACCAACAACTGCTCTGCAGCCAAACGTTGCTACAACTGTAACTTTCACTTACGACGGTAAAGAATACAGCGAGAGCGTAACTTGGACGGTTACTAGCGCGACTGCAGCTACTGGCGCAGCAGCAACTAACCTCAAAGAAGTTGACGTTACTTTCAACGGCGAAGTTAACGCGCTGACTGCAGAAGATTCCAGCAAATACTCGATTCCTTCCTTGCCTTCGGACGCGATCGAATCCGCTGAACTGCTTGAAGGTGGAAACGTAGTTCGTCTGACACTGAAAAGCGGTGTTAAATTCGTTAACCAAAACGACTACACTGTAACTGTTACCGGCGTTACTGGCGGTACAACTACGCTGCCTACAGCTAGCCTGACGTTCCGTCCTCTGGACAACGTTCTGCCTACTGTACAATCCGTAACAGGTCTGGGAACTAAGGCTATCAAAGTAACGTTCTCCGAGCCAGTTGACGTTGTTAACTCCAACAACTTCCAAGTTAACGGTGCAGCTTATGTTGGCGCGGTAACTAAAGCAGGTAACGATCGCGAAGTAATTCTGCGTCCTTACACTGCATTCCCAGTGGGTACTCACACCCTGACTACTTCGCTCGTAACTGATTACGCTGGTCTGAAATCGTTGAGCGCATCGAACGAATTTACGGTAGCTGTAGACACTGAAGGTCCTACAGTAACTGAAATTCAAGCAACGCTTGAAAAAGCTGTTGTAACATTCAACGAAGACATCGATCCAAACACAGTAGCAAGAACTGACTTCTACTGGGTATCCGGAACGACTAACCACTACGCTGATAGCGTAAAACAAATTTCCGGTACTAAGTTCGAGTTGACTTTCGGTACGGCTAACACAGCAGATCGTCTGCCAGCAGCAGCGACTACTCTGTTCATCGACAGCGTAAGTGACTACTCGGGTAACGCAAACACAGTTAAGCAATTCACTGTGAACGCGACTGTTGACCAAACTCGCCCTGTAGTAACTGACGTGAAGTTCAATGCCAACGGAACAAACCAAGACACACTGGCTGTTAAATTCAGCAAAAAAGTAAGACAACCTGCTGTAGGCAGCTTCGTAGTTACAAACTCGAGCGGTAAAGTTCAACCTGTTGAAAGCATCAGCCTTGATGCTGCAGGCACAACTGCAACAGTTAACTTCGTAACACCGAACTTGGATTCTGGTTCGTACACACTGAACGTTTCGGGCGTTCGTGACAACACTCTGCTGGAAAACGTAATTGAGCCTTACAAAACTACGTTCTCCGTGGGTGATACTACAAGACCTAAAGTTTCCGGCGACGTATACGGCGTGAACCCAGTTAACGGAAACAGCACAATCACTGTTTCGTTCAACGAAGCTATGGATCCTACAACACTGTCCGATGCGAACAACTACCTGTTGACACTCGCCAACAATGGTGGACAAGTTAGACTGCCTAGCACGTCGAACATCCGCATTGCTAACGACTACAAATCGGTTGTTATCACTCTGCCTTCTACACTCAATAACCAACCTGTTCGTGTAGGTAACCTGGGTCAAGCTAACACAACTTATGTTACAAACATTAGCCTGATTGGTTTGGAAGATGCAGGAGATAACTTGATTGAAGGAGCAGGAATTGCTCTGCCAATCGAAATCACAGCTTCTGCTCTAATTACAGGCGTTAAGCAAACAAATGAAACAACAATCGAAGTTACTTTCAACCAAGCAATCGAAAATGCTTCGGCTAATGCATTCACAGTAACTGGTGCAACAGTTAGCGGTGTGAGCGTTAGTGGTAACAAAGTAACCCTGACTACGAACGATTTGGGCACTACTAACAACGTAACTGTTAATGTAGTTGACCCTACTCGTATCCAAACAGTTTCGGGTATCGCTGCTGCAGCAAGCCCTGCTGCTGTAACTGCAACTGATGCTGTTGCGCCTAAAGTTCCTACAACTGTAACTAGCCTGGTTTACACTGCTGCAGGTATTCAGCTTCCATTCTCGGAGCGTCTGTCTACTGCAAACGAAGGCCGTATTGCAGATGATCTGGTGGTAATCAACACAGTTACTGGAGATCGTGTAGCTCCTGAGAACTATGTGACTACAGTAGTTGGGGATAACCTCAATATTGTCAACATCAGACTTCTTGCTAACGTTGATGGACGTCAATTCTCTGTAGCAGTACGTGATAAAGCCGTATACCTGAAAGATGCTTCGGCAGCTGGCAACGTTGCAGCAGCTCAAGGACCTTTCGTAACTCGCGCTTTCCAACAATAATCATCACTATCTTTACTAAAGAAGCTCCCTGACGAGGGAGCTTCTTTTTTATATTTGACACCCCGCCTCCCAATCAGTTACCATTACATTCGAGGATGGAAACATCAACCTTTTCCCTAGGGGAATAGGTTCGTTTTTTGTATACGGGAATTTTTTGTAACAACTCAAGGAGGTACACGCTTATGTCGCTTCAAGGACAGCGTTTGTTTACATCCGAGTCCGTAACGGAAGGTCATCCAGATAAGATCTGTGATCAGATTTCCGATGCGGTGTTGGATGCGTTTTTGGCTAATGATCCAAATGCACGGGTAGCTTGTGAAGTTGCGGTCGCTACGGGACTGGTGCTTGTTATCGGCGAAATTAGTACGAAATCCGAGTATGTCGATATTCCTTCTATCGTACGCAACACGATCAAGGAAATCGGTTATACACGTGCAAAATACGGCTTCGACTACAATACTTGTGCAGTGCTGACTTCGATTAACGAGCAGTCTGCCGATATTGCACAAGGCGTTAATGCGGCTCTGGAAACTCGTGATCCGGAGCAAATGAAATTGGAGACGGAAAACATCGGTGCTGGCGACCAGGGACTCATGTTCGGCTTTGCGTCGAATGAGACGCCAGAATTGATGCCTCTTCCAATCGCATTGTCTCACCGCATTGCTCGTCGCTTGGCTGAAGTACGCAAAAACGGAACATTGGAATACTTGCGTCCTGACGGTAAAACTCAAGTGACGATTGAATACGACGGTGATAAGCCTGTTCGTGTCGATGCGATTGTCGTATCCACTCAACATGCTGATGGAATTACGCTGGAACAGATCCAAGATGATATCAAAAAGCATGTCATTTTGCCGGTCGTTCCTGCCGAACTGTTGGATGAAGAAACGAAGTACTTCATCAATCCAACGGGACGTTTCGTGATCGGCGGACCGCAAGGCGATGCAGGTCTTACAGGACGCAAGATCATCGTGGATACGTACGGCGGTTACGCACGTCACGGCGGCGGTGCTTTCTCGGGTAAAGATCCGACGAAGGTCGATCGCTCGGCTGCATACGCAGCACGTTACGTAGCCAAAAACCTCGTTGCAGCCGGTCTGGCCGAAAAATGCGAGATTCAACTTGCCTACGCAATCGGTGTAGCAAATCCGGTATCGATCAGCGTAGACACCTACGGAACAGGCAAAGTTAGCGAAGAAACGCTGGTTAAGCTCGTTCGCGATAACTTTGACCTTCGTCCGACAGGCATTATTCGCATGCTGGATCTTCGTCGCCCAATTTATAAGCAAACAGCTGCATACGGCCACTTCGGCCGTACCGATGTAGACCTTCCGTGGGAACGCACAGACAAAGCAGAAGAGCTTAAAGCCCAAGCAGGCGCATAAGTTCTCAAATCTTTTTTAACAGAAATATTTGAAAAGAGACCTCTATCTAGGTCTCTCAATATGTCGCGAAAGTCTAACGTAGCTGGAAGAGAGAAGACGGAGAGAGAAATTCAGTGAAAGACGCCTTTGAACTCGAAAAGCTCCTTCCCGAATTTTCTTCCAGCAGCTTTTCGAGTGAGACAGCGTCTTGTGAAGCATTTCGAAGAAATGCACTTCGGAAGCCTATGCTGGCAATTTGTCTCGGAGTCTTCTCTCTTCCCGCACCAACGTAACTTTCTCGACAGCCCTAGAGACCTCAATCGAGGTCTCTTTTTTATGAATATTAGATTTAACTGTCTTTTCCAATGGCGGCTAACTATTTGCTGACTCTCTTCCGATATAGAAAGAGACTGTCTTTTTTAGGAATCCGGGAGGAGAGGTATACAATGAAGAATAAAATCGCGTTAGGGATTGCTTCCTTGATGCTGATTAATGTGCTGACACCGGCAGCGTGGGGGACGCTAACCGGGGAGCAGGGAAGCTATGTCACGTCTGCGGCTACCGTGGAGGCAGCGGCTTCCGTTAAGTCGTATTCGCCTGCAAGCAAGGGGCAAAATGTATCGTTGACCCCAGGCCTGTTACTTACCTTTGATCGTCAGGTTGAACTGGCATCTGACGCGGCAGCTAAAAAATTCACATTGATCAAACAGAGCGATAATACGCCCGTGACAACATTTAATGGTCAATCTCTTCAATTTCAAAGTGACGGAACCCAAGTGGCGCTGCCTGTTGGCAATCTAAAACTCGCGGCTAACACCGGTTATTACATTTTAGCGGATGCCGGAATTCTTACACCTGTACTGACAGATGCAGAGAAACAACAGGCGGTAACAGCTAAGCCTTGGACCGGGATCACAAATGCCTTGACCTGGACTTTTAAAACAGGAGCTGAAGCAGACACCACCGATCCTGATCTGGTCAGCACAACACCGGTGAATAATGCGATTGGCGTGAAGGTCGATAGCAAACTGGGTTTGACCTTCACGGAAGCGGTAATCGCAGGGGAAGGCGCTGTGTCGTTAAAAGAGATCGACCCAGCGCAACCTGACTCAGCTACGCCGATTACGATTCCAGTCCTTTCCACTATGGTTAGCGGGCTGGGAACGGCGAACGTAACCATTGATCCGGCACAGACGGGGCTCAAGCCGGGATTCCGTTATGAAGCGCACATCGATGCGAATGTCTTCACCGATCTGTCAGGACGGTTCTATTCCAGAGCAATCGATTGGTCGTTCCGCACGGAATCGGCTAATAATGTAGCTCCGACCGTTCAAACACGCAGCCCGCAAAATGGATTTTCGGGGGCGAATACGGCGGGTACATTATCGATTACGTTCAGCGAACCGGTTACCCCCAACATAGGTACGGAAGCCCAGCCGAACCCGGGAGGCGTATCGATTTATCGTCTCAATGACGGAAAATGGATTCAAACGCTGACACCGAGCGAATTTACTATGGACAGCGAAACGGGAACTAAAGCTTCCGCTGCTTATAAAGGTTTGGATCGAGGCACGACTTATTATGTATTAGCCAATGCAGATACGTTCCGGGATTTGGACGGGACGCCGTTTGCCGGTATTGCTACATCCAGAGACTGGACGTTCACGACAACGGGAGACGCACTGGCTTTGAATACGCTGAACCCTGCGGCGGGTACCGTTGGCGTAGCGGCAGGCTCTAATCTTCAACTGACCTTTAGTCGTAATGTATACCCGAATAGTGGGGCAGGAGATATTCGGATTCGTCGGAACGACGGTGTAACTGATACACTGACCCTGGGTTCGGGCCGGATTACCGGCGGCGGAACGAATACGGTGACGTTGTCGCCAACAACGCCGTTAGTCGTGGGGTATACGTACACGGTTGAAGTTCCGGCCGGATTATTTGGCGACTCGGAAGGCAATATTTATCCGAAAAGCGGTCAGCCGTTGAGTTGGACTTTCTCGACAACAACAAACAACACACTTCTGCAGGTCTATTCCATGACTCCGGGCGATCGCAGCACCGGCGTTTCGGTTGAGTCTAAGCCGAGCATTCGATTCAACCGCAGCGTTACGTTGAGTGGCACAGGGATTACCTTGTATCGAAACGGCGGAGCGAAGATTGAAGCCGAAGTAAGTGTAAATACAGCTAACACTACAGAAGTTATAATTTCGCCTAAAGAAAAACTAGCGGCCGGGACCTTCTATTATATTGATCTTGAAAGCGGGTCCGTACGCGATCGTGCAAACGACGGTATTTCTTTTGCAGGTCTCAAAGGCAATACATCTTGGAGTTTCCAAACGGCAGCTTCGGATACAGCATTACCGATCATTCAGAGCGCTAAGCTTGATAGTCCGACCTTGATTCGCCTCACGTATAACAAGTCGCTGAATGCGTCGCAAACACCGCTGCTCTCCAGCTACACGGTATGGGTAAACGGCGAGAAACGAGTGCCCGGCAGCGTGTATATCAGCGGAGACAGTCTCTATCTGCGCTTGGATACAGGCGTAGCCGTGGGCCAGGACGTCAAAGTGTCTTATGATCCAGGTGTTCGTCCTTTGGTTGACGCAAATGGAAACGCGGCAGCGTCGCTAGCCTCGTATACCGTATCCAACGGAATCGATAGTGCAATGCCGAAGCCCAAAGAAGGCACGGTATACGGCAGCATGGTGACCCTGATCTTTGAAAATAGTTTAAAAACTCCGGCTAACGCTGCTCATAGTCAATTTACAGTAACCGTAGACGGCCGGGCTTATGATGTTCGCTCGTTGAGCAGCAGCTCTCAAGCACTATTGCTTTATCTAAATTCAAGCGTTCCCGATGGAGCCGTTGTCAAAGTCAGCTACTCGCCAAACGGAGCTCCGTTACAGGATTATTTGGGTCAAAATATCTCAGCCTTCTCCGACTTTAGCGTTCGCAATTTGCTGGACACCCGTCCGCCTGAATTCGTGAATGCCGAAGTGGCAGGTACAGAGCTTATTTTGAACTATAACGAGTCTCTTCGTACGGATGTTGTTCCAACGAACAGCCAATTCTCCGTATTATCCGGTGGCTCGCCCGTCTATGTAAATGCAGTCAAAATTGAAGGCAGCAAAGTGCGTTTAACGCTAGCTTCTTCTTTGATCGCAAACGGCAATATCACCGTGTCCTATGTTCCAGGTACTCTGAAACTTACGGATCTCAACGGCAATGCGGCAGGCTATTTGAATCTTCAACCCGTGGGAGCTGCAACCGGAACGAGCGGTATTCGCACAGCAACGGGGAACGGCGGGCAAATTGCGGTAACCTTCACGGGTTCGTTGTATACGCCGGACGAGTCGGCTTTCCGGCAGTTTTCCGTTACGGCGGACAACAATGCGATAGAAGTCACCTCGGCTTCGTTTGCAGGCAGCACGCTCACGCTCAAGTTGGGAAGCGATTTGCGTGCCGGACAAAGCGTCACGCTCTCGTACATGCCGGGTATCAATCCGCTTAAAAATGTATCGGGTACGCAAGTGATCGGTTTCAACCGAATGGTTGTGCAGAATTTGACGGGGACGACATCTTCCGCGGGTCAAACGACAGACACAGCCACGGAGGGTTCGGTATTGCCTGCTTCCGATTTCGGAAAAGAAATGTTGCTGATGGAGCGTACAGGGGCGACTTCTTCCGATGCGTCTACAACCTTTAACACCAATACGCATCGGTATACGATCAACGCGGCTGCGCTCAAAGAAGCTTTGGATACGGCTTTTGCGCGCAGCGCGAAAAACGGAGCAGTTGTTTTTGAAGTTCCGGATGCGGAGAATGCCGGTCTCGTTACGATTCCGGTCCAACCGCTGAAAGACGCGTATGCGCAGCGAAACGGAATGTCATTTGCGGTACGTTTTAAAGATATGGTCTATGAACTTCCGTTATCTTCTTTAAGCAACGTACCGGGCGGAACAGACTCGCAGTTGACGGTGCAAATCGAGAGCTTGCCGACAACTTCGCTGAGCCGCACGATTACGATGCTGAGCGATGCCAATGCGCAAATGCTCAGCAATCCGGTTGATATTCAGACTTCGATCAGCACAACCGACGGCATTTATTCGTCGTCCGAAGCAGCGGGGATTCAGGGGAATTATCGGATGAAGCTGAATGTGAATGCTCCGGCTTCCCGGACATCAGTCGTATACTTTGACGGCAATTCGGCTGCACCGACCTTTACGCCTAGCAAATCAACGTCTCAAACAGCCGGAATGCTGCTGACAGGTACGTTTGCAGGAAGCCGAACTCTGATTCCGGTGAACTCCACCACGACCGTTTCCGGAGTGAACGGGCACTGGTCGCAAGGAACCGTGAACGAAATGGGCGCCAAATACGTGCTGAGCCCAACTTTAACGAGTTCGTTTGCGCCGAAAGCTACGATTACGCGGGGCGAGTTTGCCGAACTGATCAGCCGTGGTCTGGGGTTGAACAATGATGCAGTAGCTGCGTCCGTGTTCAGCGATATCGGCTACAGCAAAGTGCCGATCGGCTCGATCGGAGCTGCGGTCAAAGCCGGCATCGTAACGGGTTATCCGGACGGAAGCTTCAAGCCGGGTGCTTCGATTACGCGTGAAGAAATGGCGATCATGATGGTTCGGGCACTGAACTACACGGGAACGGACGTGGCTCTGAGCAGCAGCGCGAATCAAGTCTTGTCTTCGTTCACGGATCGGGCCAACATTCGATATACGGACGAAGCCGCCAAAGCCGTGCAAGCTGGAGTCATTCAAGGCGCTACGGGCGGTAAGTTCAATCCAAAAGGAAACGCGACCAAATCCGAAGCTGTCGTTATGCTTTCTCGCGTGCTGCAAAAGGCAGGATATTTGAACTAACCAACCAAGTAAACCTAAAGTCCCAGTATCTTGTCTTGAACAAATTGCAGGTTTACGTTCATCTGAAACGCGCATGGTTTAAGTGCGTTTTAGATGAACGTAACCATTCATTAATCTAAGACAAGAGACCCAGTTCATCTAGTCTTCCTCACTCAGGCTTTTTTGAACCGTACACAAAAGCGATCATTTCTTCAAATTATTTGTGGAAATGATCGCTTTTTCTCTTTTCATTTTGTGGAAGTGAGGTAGAATGGTTTATTGTAGTTTGTTTTTTTGTCGAATTTGCAGGAACTTTTGCGTGTCGTTTCAGTCTATTACAATAGTGGCGTATATTGGCCTCAAAGCGGTTAGTCATACATACGCGAACGAATCTGTACAGATAGGGAGCGAAACCGAACATCATGAATAAGCAGGGCAAAAAGATAGGGAAAAAGTGGATGGTTGCCGTATTGGCCGGAGCATTGGTCGTGCAGCCGCTCGCTGTTCCAGGCTGGGGAGCATTAACGGGGGCGCAAACAGCTTCTGCGGCAGCAGCCGTCTCCATCAACAAGACAAACGAAGAAATTATCACGTCCGGCGCGAATCTGTTAACCTATAAATACTCCGTACCCCGTTCAGGTAAAACAGCGACCGGTCTGGCAAGCGTCATTCAAGTCGATCTGCAAAATCCGTACGTTAAGCTGGATGTCATGACCGGAAAAGGCGGTAAGTTCACCACGCTGCAAACCGTTAGCGGCATGGCGAAAGAAACCGATGCCGTAGCGGGCGTCAACGGCGACTATTTCAATACGGCAGCCGAAGGGGCTCCGATGGGGGCACAGGTGTCGAACGGCGTCTTGATGTCCAGTCCTTCCGAACTTAAGGGCATGTACGCTTTTGGCGTGACCAAAGATCGGAAACCGGTAATCGACCAGTATGATTTTTCCGGAACCGTAAAGTCGAGCGATGGGCAGTCGCTTGATTTAGCAGGTATCAATCTGGTGTCGTACAGCCCGGAACCGGATGGGGGCTACAGCCATGTCAATGCGATGTATATCTATACGGATGCTTGGGGCAATGCCGAACGACCAAAGAATAGCGCGACTATCCCTTCCGAAGCTTTGGTGGAAAACGGTGTCGTGACGAAGGTATCGCTGAACAAAGCTCTGGAAGGTACCGTGCCGGAAGGGGCGTACATCCTGCGCGCACACGGGACGGCAGCGACTTATATGAAAGAGCATCTGACTGTAGGTGCGCAAGTCCAGACCGACTACAGCCTCGTATCGAGAACAACGGGGCAAAAGCTTGATCCGGCTTCGCTTGAAGTGATGATCGGCGGTCACACCATTCTGGTCGATAACGGTAAAGCCGCCTCGTTTTCCCGTAACGTCGACTCGATAGGCGGATATCGGGCACGCACAGCGCTTGGATACTCGCAAAGCGGGCGCTATGCTTACATTGTTACCGTTCAGGATAACGATAGCAGCAGCGGAATGTCTCTGACTGAACTTCAAAGCTTCATGACGAGTCTGGGCATCTGGAAAGGGATCAACCTGGACGGAGGCGGCTCGACCACGATGGTTTCGCGTCCGCTTGGCGAAGAACAAGCGCAGCTTACCTTTACGACGGAATACGGCGGTCAAACGCAACGCAGCGTCGTAAACGGGTTGGGCGTGTACACGACGGCTCCGGAAGGCAAGCTGAAAGGCTTTGCGGTAAGCGGGAAAACGCAGCTGTTAATCGGAGAATCGGCCAGCTACAACGTGAAGGGCTATGATACGTACTATAATCCGATCGCGGCAGGGAATATCAATCCGTCGTGGAAATCGAGCAATACGAACGTCGTTTGGAACGGCAATACGTTGACTGCGAAAAAAGCAGGTACAGCCACGTTGACGGCGACTAGCGGCGGAGTCAGCTCGACGCTTCAGGTGGAAGTGCTGGGTGCCGATTCCCTCTCGTCTCTGAACCTGGGTGCGGCAAGTGCGTCGCTCAAAGCAGGAACGGTCGTTCCGTTGTCTGTTACCGCGACGTTGAAATCCGGCAATACGGTCAGCATAGACCCGTCTGCGCTGGATTGGGAGTATGTAGGCTTCAAGGGAAGCATCAAAGACGGTGCGTTGAATGTGACGTCCGTAAATAGCGGAGCGAAAGTCGGTTACGCGATTGCCAGCTACGAAGGCTTCAAGACGATGCTGACGCTGGCCGACGTGCAAGAGACCGATTGGGAGACCTTCGAAAATGTAGCCTATGGCTTGTCGTTTACAGGCAGCCCTTCGGCAGTAACAGGCAAGGTACAGATCAAATCCGGTACAGGCACACACTCGAACTCGAAGGTATTGCGTCTGGATTACGATACGACGGCAGGTACAGGCAACAAGTATGCGTACATCAACCTGAACGGCTCGTCGGGCAAAACGCTGACATCGGGCGCAAGCGCGCTGAGTCTGGATGTGTTGGGCGATAATAGCTACAACTGGCTCCGGGCCGAGGTGATCGGCGCTGACGGGAAGACCGTCTACGTCGACCTGGCGAAGAGCCTGAACTTTACCGGTTGGAAAACGCTTAGTGTGAACCTGAACCAGTATGGTACAATTGCGTATCCAGCTAAAGTTAAACGAATCTATGTAGTGAATTTGGCAGAAGGACAAGATGAGCGCTCGGCAAGCGGTTTTGTAGAAATGGACAACATCAAGACGACCTCACCGGCGGACGCCAGCTCATTGGGGCTTCCGTCTGGCGTGAGCGCCAAGATGACCGTCGGGTCCAAAACGCTTCTGACGAACGGCAAAGCAAGCACGATGGATGTATCGCCTGTCGTTCGTAACGGAGTCACTTATCTTCCGGTTAAATACATCACGGATGCGTTTGGCGGAACGTCGGGCTGGGAAGCCAAAACCGGTTCAATCTCGATTCGGCGCGGGGACCAGCTTCTTGTCTTAAATTTGAATAAAAAGGACTATATGCTAAACGGAAAACGCAAAACTTCCGATTCGGCCACGATAAGTGTGTCAAATAGGACTTTAGTCCCTGTAAGACTGGTTTCCGAGCAGCTTGGATTGCGTGTAAAATGGGAACAAGAAACGAAGACTGTGACTATCGAGTCATGATACGATAGGTTCTGAACGATCACCTGTTTGACAATAAGGTGAACGCCGGAGAGAATGGAGTCGATTTTGCCCGTGGATTTCCAAGCGGATGCTTTGAACCGAGTCATCAAAAATACCATCCAAGTCGTCGAAGACAGCAAGTATCAAATTTTTGAGATATTGGACCAGTCCCGCGCCGAACTCAACTCGCTCACCGAAGAACTGCAGAAGGTCATTAAGGAAACTTCAGACACGGCCGATATGGTCGATGATCTTGAAGGGAAATTCCGTCTTTCCCGTATCCGGCTCACGGAAGTGAGTCGGGATTTCGTTAAATATACGGAGAATGATATTCGGCAGGCCTATGAGCGGGCCACGCAGTTCCAATTGGAACTTTCGGTGTATAGGGAAAAAGAAGCTTATTTGCGAGCCCGTCGAGACGAGCTTCATCTTCGTGTGCGCAATGCCACGGGTTCAATTGAACGCGCCGAGGCGCTGGGTTCGCAAATGAGTGTCGTCACCGAATATTTGTCCGGCGGAGAAGTCGGACAGGCAACCAAAATGTTGGAATCCGCAAAAACCCGCCAGATGGTCGGTTTGAAAATCATTCTGGCTCAGGAAGAAGAACGCAAACGCATTTCCAGGGAAATTCATGACGGTCCGGCGCAACTAATGGCTAATATGGCGCTCCGGACCGAAATCGTCGAACGCATGCTGGGCAAGCAAGATTACGGCCGCGTTCAAGAAGAAGTGGCGGATCTCAAAAAGCAGGTGCGTTTTAGCCTGGAAGAGATCCGCAAAGTCATTTTCAATCTCCGACCGATGGCGCTTGACGACCTCGGATTGATTCCGACGCTTCGCAAGTACACGCGCGACTACGAGGAAAAAAACCGGATTCGCACCGTATTCGAGACGAGGGGCAAAGAGTATCGGCTCTCTTCCGCGATGGAGGCTGCCGTCTTCCGCTTGATTCAGGAGGCGCTCACCAACGCGGCCAAGCACGGAGATCCTACTCATGTCGTCGTCGAGATCGCCTACCAGACGCAGCTTGTCAAAATCTCGATTCGGGATAACGGACGCGGCTTTAACACGGATATCTTGGAACAAAAGGCGAACCAGCATGCGCACTTCGGTTTGATTGGAATGCGGGAAAGAGTCGAGCTGCTTGAGGGACGAATGGAGATCGAATCAGCCGAGAATCAAGGAACCAAAATCGTGATCCATATCCCGACGAATGTAGAAAATGGAAAGGGGTATGAAGATGGAGAGCATGAACTCGGAACAACCTAAAATTAAAGTGCTTTTGGCTGACGATCACCAGTTGTTCCGTGAGGGATTGAAAAGGATTTTGAACATGGAGGACGATATCGAGGTGATTGGGGAGTGCAGCGACGGCATTCAGGTGCTGGAATTCTGTAACGCCTACAGACCGGATGTGATCCTTATGGACATCAACATGCCCAACGAGAACGGTGTAGAAGCTACGGCAAAACTCCGTGAGATTTTCCCGGACATCAAAGTAATCATGCTGTCTATTCACGACGATGAAAGCTATGTCTTCGAGACGCTGCGCAAGGGAGCCAGCGGTTATCTCTTGAAAGACATGGAAGCGGAGTCGCTCATTAATGCGATTCGCAGCGTAGCGGCCGGCCACGCGTATATTCATCCCAAAGTGACGGGCAAACTGATTCAACAGCTTCAACGCATGACTTTTGTCAACGAGCGCGGCGCCATGTTCGAAGGTGTCCAAGACGAAGAAGCAGGCGTTAAATTCATCGGCGGCGAAGACAACCCGCTTACGCGCCGCGAAGCCGAAGTGCTGCGTCTGATGTCTGAAGGCAAAAGCAACAAAGCCATCGGAGAATTCTTGTTTATCAGTGAGAAGACGGTTAAAAACCACGTCAGCAGCATCCTGCAAAAGATGGAGGTTGAAGACCGGACACAAGCCGTCATCAACGCAATCAAGATGGGCTGGGTCACACTGTAAGCAAAGCTTTCATTTTACGGACGAAAGTAGGGAATTGATGATTTTTCCTGGTACGTTGTCTCTGTCTCATACCCAACACATCAAGCAGCTCTGCAAACAGGTTGAGGCAGCGTAATGGGACCGATCTTGCGAAAAGCAGGATTCGGGAAAAGTTAGTAAGTGAAGAAAATAACGTATTATCAGGAATGAAGCACACTCCTTATACGCTCAGAAGAGCGTAAAGGGTGTGCTTTTTTTGTTGGATTTTTTAAAAAAATTATTGGAGGAATGGAAATGAAGGCGGGGGTGTACATTGCAGGGCATGCGAACGATCTGAGATGTTATGTATCGCTGGATTTGAATGTAGATCGATGCTGGTGGGGACTTCAACAAGCAAGGGAAGCCGCGCCGCTATTTTTTTATCTGATTTCCCGGGCAATGCCATTGCAATGGGCGACTATATTGACCGGGCTTCAGCTTGATTCGCATACCATCACTTGGAAAAGGTCCGATTGGGATCGAACGATCCATGCTTGTCTGAGCGGCGTCGTGAGCGTGGAGGATCTTGCATCCTTTGAACAATTGTCGGGATTCGCCCAAGCAGCCCAAGAACAAGATGCCTCAATATCGATTTTGGGAGGTCAGGCATTGAATACAGCAGAGGCTTTGACTTGGCTTAGAAAGTTACACGATTCCGCAGGACGATTGGCTACAGGGCTGGAGGGAAGATCGCTGCTTGGGGGAGAGGCAGAATCGATGTTGAAGGAGTTGGACCCTGCTTTGGAAAAGCAGTGGAGATCAGTCGCCCAATTTGCGTATTTACAAGGAGCCATCCAATTAGAGAATGCTGTGAAAATGAGCCATAGCAACAGCACCACCGCATCTAGGGACAGGCTTACGTTTCGTTTGGGAAATGGACTTGCTAAAAAAACGATACACCGTTGTGTGCGTTGCGGCAGTGCTGCCAAGGGAGGCTCCTGCGGTTCATGCGGCTCGTCTAATTGCGCGAAGTGCGAGGCTTGCCGCGCGCTTGGTCGAAGCCGTTCCTGCGAGGTGTTATTAATAGGCATGCCGCAGCCAAAGTATCATGACCTTACCGATTCAATGCCTCCTGGCGTTTTAGGCGACAAGAAAAGAACGCCGGCAGATATACGGTCCAGGCTGATGCATTGGAAGCTTAGCCCCGCGCAAACCGAAGCTTCCGAGCAGGCCGTTCGTTTTTTGCAATCAACGGATAGCCGTTCGCAGACCTGTCCCGGCCAATCAATCGAAGCGTCAGAAAAAGGAAACCGTATTTGGCAGCGAATTCGGACTATGGGGTGGTCAAATGATCGGCGGCCCGATACATCCGGTTACGCCGCACAAGATCCGACCCGTCGATTTTTACTCTGGGCGGTGACCGGAGCAGGCAAGACGGAGATGTTATTTCCATTGATTGAGCACGTTCGGAGTCAAGGCGGCCGTGTGCTGGTCGCCACGCCTCGACGTGATGTGGTGTTGGAGTTGGCTCCGCGCTTACGAAAGGCTTTCCCGGATGAAACGCTGGTCGCCTTATACGGAGGCAGCGAGGAGAGGTGGCGAAACGGAGGAATAACATTGGCCACGACACACCAGGTGCTGCGTTTTGTGCATGTTTTTGACTTGGTCGTTATTGATGAACTGGATGCTTTTCCTTTTCACGGAGATCCGATGTTAGCGTATGCCGCAGAACGTTGCCGAGCAGCCGGAGGGAGAACGGTCTATCTGTCCGCGACACCGCCCAAAGAGCTTCAGTCGCTGGTGCGTAAAGGGCGTCTGTCTTGCGCGAAAGTACCGGTCCGTTATCATCGTCATCCGCTACCTGTCCCGATGCTGCTTCGAACGAATTCCCTGTCTGAGTGTTTGCGTAAAAAAAGGCTGCCGGACGTACTGCTGCGAAAATGGCGAATATCGTTACAGCGAGGGGCGCAAGTTTTTATTTTCGTTCCTGAGATTGCTTTCGCGCAGCCGCTGGCGGCGTTGTTGCGTGTCGCTTTTCCGGGAATAGCGGTCGGGGCGACTTCCTCGCAGGATGAAGAACGCAGCGGCAAGGTGTTGTCTTTTCGGGCAGCGGATTTGAGAATGCTGGTGACGACGACTATATTGGAAAGAGGGGTCACGGTTCCGCGCAGCGACGTTTACATTTTGGATGCGGACAGCGGGCTGTTTGACGAAGCTTCGCTGGTCCAGATGGCAGGCCGTGCGGGACGCTCAGCAGATGATCCCACAGGAAAGGTCGTTTTTGCAGCCGTTCAGAAAACGAAAGCCCAGATCGGAGCCGGTCGCCAGATTCGCCGAATGAATCGATTGGCTCGGCCGTTTCTGCTGCCTCAGTATGCGCGTTCCCTATCGTTTCCCCGGACGGCGTCTGCCAAGAAAGGTTCGGAGTCCGAGCGATGAGCATCGGAGCGCTGTTGCGTGCTTTATTGACGCCGACCCGTGAGAGCTGTCTGGTCTGTGGTCAATCGGCTAAGCTTGGGATGATTCTTCCGCTTCTCTGCGAACGTTGCGCCAGCCGGATTCCTTGGATCGTCGAGCCTCGCTGCCCCATATGCGGACGGGCGCAGGGATGTCCGGATTGTCAGCGTCCCGAAGCGAAAGCAAGGGCTTTTTCCATCAACCGCAGCGCCGTCCTCTATGACGCGACGATGCGCGAGTGGATCTCGGCGTACAAATACGGAGGCACAGAACGGTTGGCAGAACCTTTTTCGATCATGTTGGAGCAGGCTTACCGCCTGATGTGCCGTGAACTGTCCGTATCGGGTGCGTGGCAAGCAAATCTGGTAACCTGGGTTCCCGTGAGCGCGGAGCGTCTTGAGGAAAGAGGATTCAACCAAGCCGAACTCATGGCCCGTAAACTGGCGAAACGACTGAAGCTTCCGGCTTGCGGCCTTTTGACGCGAAACGTGCACACGGGCAAGCAGAGTTTCAAAAACCGGGCTGAGCGTTTGCGCAATCTGGATGATGCTTTTTCGTTACTTCCTAATTTAGACCCCGGGGGCTTTAAACAATGGGAAGCAATAGGAAGTCGAAAACATCCCGGCGGGTCTTTTCCTATTAAGGTTCTGCTCGTGGATGACATTTACACGACGGGAACGACCGCCGCCGTGTGCGCTTCGGTGTTGAAAGGTTTGGAAAACGTTATAGACCGACCTGTGCTTGTCTACAGTCTGACACTTGCACGCTCGTAAAAGCGCTTGTAATGTATTCGTTATGCGTTAAAATAATAGAAGTAGCTATTACCTTTAATGTTGACAAGGCACTAGAACCTTTAACAGATGAGAAGATTATCCGATATATAAGGTTAGGCGACATTTCAACATCGGTAATGAACACGAAGGAGGCGCCCTTAAGATGAATTTGGCGAATTGTCCGCGCTGCGGAAAAGTTTTTGTGATGAATTTTAAAGGAATTTGCGCAAACTGCTCCAAAGATATCGAGAACGAATACGAAGCATGCGTTAAATATTTGCGTGACAATAAAGGTGCTCATATGCAGGAATTATCTGATGAGACCGGCGTTAGCGTTAGACAAATCACCACATTTATTCGCGAAGGACGGATCTCGACGGCAAGCGCGCCTAACCTCAGTTATGGGTGCGAAGTGTGCGGAACCTTTATCCACGAAGGAAATATGTGTGATTCGTGCCGGGCGAAGCTAGCGGGGGATTTGCGCGAAGCGGCAAAAACGCAGACTCCGGACCAACAGAAAAACTCCAGCGGTGCCTATAAAGCGGTCGATCGTTTCCGAAACGACTAAAAAATCCGTGCCTGTTTACCCAGCAATAGGAACAACGAAACAGAAATAGTCCAAATTTACGCTTGACAATTTAAAATTTTTATTTAAATAGCTCTAAACAATGTTTGAACCGGCACCGATAAACTTATTATAAGCTTATCGGTGCTTTTACTTACTCAGCGAAAACTCAAACCTTTAGGAGGTTGACCATATTATGAAAATCAACGACACATCGAGAATCGGAGCCATTAACCCTTACCAACGCACGCAAGAGACGCAGCGTACCGAAGAAACGAAGAAAACGGCGCGCAAAGACGAAGTGACGATTTCCACGGAGGCGATGGATATGCTGAAAGCAGCAAACAAACCGGCCGACAGCGATCGCGCAGCACGCATCCAAGACTTGAAGCAGCAAGTAGCGGCCGGCACTTATTCGGTAGACGCAAATAAAATTGCCGAAAAGCTCTTACCATATCTCGGATAATAACCGATAAAGGTTATAACGGAATGGGGGACTTTTTCAGAAACCCGGTGTATCCGGCGTTTTTGGGAAAGTCCTCTTTTTAAAATAATCGGAAAGAAAGGTGAACGATCTTGGCACTGAAGCAGTTGATCGGACAGCTGGAGCAGCTGAACCGTTCCCATCTTGAAATGATCGGAATCGCGGAGACGAAAAAGGAAGCCGTTATTAAAAACGAAATCGACGTGTTTATCGCAACGATGAACCGTGAGTCGAAATTGTTGAAACGGATCCAGACGGAAGACGAGCTGCGTATGGAGCTGGCTTATGCTTTCATGCAGGAACGTGGAATCAAATCTCGACTGAAGCTGACGATCGCCGAAATTTCAAGATTGGTCTTCGATCCGGACGAGAAACGGGAACTGCTGGATGTGCACGCTCGCCTTTCGGACACGCTGATGCGTCTCAAGCAAATCAATGATATGAACCGCCAACTGATCGAACAGGCGCTGTCGTTTATCGACTTTTCCATGGAACTCATGGCGCACCGCCCCGAGCAAGACGTCACGTACCAGCACCCGGCGTCTCAGGGCTATGGTTACGGCAGCTCGGGTATGTTCGACAGACGCGGTTAACAGAGTAAAGGAGAGAACCCTATGACATCGACATTCCATTCCCTGGAGACGGCCAAGCGAAGTCTGTATACGCAAACGACCGCGCTTAGCACGACCGGACATAATATTTCGAATGCCAACACGGCGGGCTATTCGCGCCAAGTTGTGAAGACGCAAGCCACCAGTGCTTTTGAAATGCCGGGATTGCGCAACTGGACCAGCGCCGGGCAGTTGGGCAGCGGGGTTGAGGTTACTTCGATCTCGCGCGTGCGCGATTCCTATCTGGACGATCAGTTCCGCAGCGAGAACGGCGGACTGGGCGGCTGGACAGTGCGTCAAGAAACGCTCAGCAAGCTGGAAGCGATCGTGAACGAACCTTCGGAAACGGGCTTGAGCACGGTTATGAATAACTTCTGGTCGGCCTGGTCGGACTTCAGCAAAGACCCGCAGGATATTACAAACCGTAAAATCATCAAAGAAACGACGCTTGCGATGACGGATTCCTTGAATCAAACATCGAAGCAGTTGGATGCGATGACGACGGACATTACGGCAAATATCAATTTGAAGGCAACCGAGATCAACTCGCTGCTCCAAACGATTGCCGATTTGAACGCAGGCATCAAAAAAGTCGAAGATATGGGCAACAACGCAAACGACTTGAGCGATCAACGTGACTACGCGGTCGATCAGTTGTCGAAGATCGCGAACGTGACGGTAACGAAGCAAGATACCGGCTACCAAGTCACGCTGGGCGGCAACGTAGCGGTCAACGGCACTGCGGTGACCCCGGTGACGGAAGCGACCTTGAAGGCAGCCTATGACGGGGGAGCGCTGAATAAGGGCGAAGTGTACGGTATGTTCGTTTCGCGGGACGATTACGTCGTGGATTACCGCTCGCAGTTGGATACCCTGGCGAATACGCTGGCGAATGGCCAATTTGAAGTTACGCTTCCTGCGGGTAGCGTAATTCCAGACGGAACCACATTAAGCGTGGTAAACGCAGATGGAACGCAGACGAGTACGACATTCTCGAATACCGCGGGTAACCGGACGTTGACAGCACCGATTAACGTGAAAGTTGACGGCATTAACGGATTGATGAAGATTGGGTATACGATCGACGGTACAACGCCTTCGGCGGGTATCGACTTGTTCACCGCGGGCAGCGCCGGAACCGGCGGAGCGATCACAGCCGGGAATATCACGTTGAACGGACAAATTCAAAATAATCCGAACTTGATCGCTTCTTCTTTCCGCGTAACCGGAGCCGGAACGACTAGCGAATCGGTCGTAACCGGCAATGCCGGCCTTGCCCTGATCATGGCGGATATGAAAAGCATGAAATTCGACTTTGGCAGCGGTGCTTCCACGCCAGTTACGATCGACGACTACTTCGGATCGATCACGGGACAGCTCGGCGTGCAATCGAAAGAAGCATCCCGCCAAGCACAAAATGCAACGAACCTTTCGGATCAGGTCGAGACGCTCCGACAATCGGTCAGCGGCGTATCCCTGGACGAAGAAATGACCAACCTGGTTAAGTTCCAACAGGCCTACAACGCAAGTGCTCGCTTCATGACGACATTCGACGAAATGCTTGATAAACTCATCAACGGCACCGGTACGGTCGGCCGCTAATTTTTAGGGGAGGAATAATACAATGACCATCCGGATGACATCGAATATGATGAGCTCGACGCTTCTTGGAAACTTGAATCGCAATTTGTATAACATGGATAACCTGGAGCAGCAGATTTCTTCGGGACGTAAGATCAACAAGCCTTCCGACGATCCCGTCGGCGTAACCTACGCGCTTCGCTACCGCTCGCAATTGGCGGGCAACGAACAGTTCCAGCGCGCGACCGATACGGCGCAGAGCTGGCTGGACGAGACGGACAGCCAGATGGGCAGCGCCGGGGATGTCATGACTCGTTTGAAGGAATTGATGGTGCAGAGCAGCACGGGGACGTATTCCGATTCCGATATGTTGTCGGCTGCGAACGAAGTCGAACAGTTGAAAAAGCAGCTGGTCGATATCGGTAACAGCAAGCTTGGTGGAAAGTTTATTTTCAACGGTCAACAGTACGGATCGATCCCTTATCCGACTGCTGCGGGAACGGATTACTCGCAAGTTCAGACGGACAATACAGCTGTTCAGTATGTGATCGGCGAGAACATTCAATTCCAGATCAATACGACAGGCAACGAGTTCTTTGGTATGGCAGGCGATGCGGACAATGTATTTGCCGTTATGGATCGCGTCGTTTCTGCAATGAAGAGCGGGAATTCTGCCGGCATAGGCGCTGAAATGGGTGCCGTGGAATCGCGTACCAATAAAATGATCGCCTCCCGTTCCGAAGTGGGCGCTCGTACGAACCGGGTGGAATTGGTTAATAACCGTCTGCTGGATCAAGAGATGAACACAACAACCCTTTTGTCGAAAACGGAAGACCTTGACGTGGCAGAAGCCTTAATCAAAGCAACGAGTGCCCAAACGGTGTACGAAGCGGCGCTTAAATCGTCTGCCAACATTATGAATACTTCTTTGATCGACTTCATGCGTTGAGTTCGGAACTGCCCGCTTGCTTTGTTGAATTTTAGTAATCAAACAGATAATCTGAAGCTACGGGCGATCGTCCGTAGCTTTTTTAAATCGTTGAGGAGGATCGACATGATACAAATTCAATCCGTCCATTTGGGCGAACTGACAGTAGGAGAAGAAGACCTGATTAAGTTTCCCAAAGGCATTCCCGGGTTTGAAGAAGTTACGGAATACGTGCTGTGTGATGTAGATGAGACTTACAGCTATTTGCAGGCGGTGAGCGCAGGAGAAGTTGCTTTTATCGTAACGGATCCGTTTCTGCATTTTACCGACTATGAATTTCAGCTGTCCGAAGAACTGATCGAAGAACTTCAACTATCGGAAGAAAAAGGGATTGCTGTACGCTGCATCGTCACCTGGAATAGCGATCCGTCGCGGATAACTGCAAATCTGCTAGCCCCGCTTATTTTTAATATTTCCGACCGAATCGGCAAACAAATCGTTCTTCAAAACACTTCCTATCAGACGAAGCAAATGCTTAACTCTTCAACTTTCAAGGAAAGCGGTGAGTCCTAATGCTGGTCCTTTCGAGAAAAAAGGGAGAGTCGATCCTCATTGGAGATGAGATCGAATTGACTGTTCTATCCGTAGACGGAGACACGATAAAGTTGGGTATCAAAGCTCCGAAACAAGTCGATATTATCCGTAAAGAGATTCTTGTTTCGGTTCAAGAGAACAATCAGAATGCAGCTATCGATCCAAAGCAAATTCTGCAGCTGATGAAAAAAAACGCGCAATAAATTTGGAAAATTAATAAAACCTATAAAAAACTCCTTGGCATGGCCGATATATATAACAGGGCAGGAAAGCGACAAGCTTTCCGCACCAAACTACCACATGGACGTGGGAATCAACCAATTCAGGGAGGAAACAAACAATGATTATCAATCACAACCTTCAAGCCGTCAACACGCACCGCAACATGGGACTGAACAGTGCCGCAGCGAGCAAGAACATGGAAAAACTGTCTTCG
>JAAIGF010176342.1_pt1 | contig 72432 bp, 67 predicted proteins | sample 6487441 | NCBI WGS metagenome assembly JAAIGF01 (sample SAMN13974129, study PRJNA590717) | phyllosphere metagenome | biome: pepper field; feature: multiple bacterial spot infested pepper fields; material: pepper leaves; isolation source: leaves from pepper fields | host: Capsicum annuum ...
AATAAAAAAGTGATTTTTGCAAAGCAAAATATCTTACTGCTCCAGTGTTTGTGAACTGTCAAACACGGTGTTCAATAAAAAAGTGATTTTTGCAAAGCAAAATATCTTACTGCTCCAGTGTTTGTGAACTTTCAAACACGCTCATTCCAGCGGATAACTTCCCCACTTAAGGAACGACACTGTGCATCTGAACCTAAAGCGGTTATAATTGCAGAGTACCCCGCTTGGGATACAGTTGAAACGAAAGCGGACGAACCGCTCTATAACTTAAATTATACACCATGTTGTAGCAGGAAAGCTTTATCGGCGCGCTAACGCTCGTATAGATGAATTGAGAATACATGGATATTACATAATTCAGTCGCTTGGATCGGCTGGCTGTCCCCGACATACTTGCCATGTATATATGTGTAGCTCGTTCAGGATGACCTCAAACAGGGTAATAAGGAACAGCAAGTCAGAATAGGTTGTGCACATAGGATTAGATTAACGAAGCGCAGGCATCGGTGCAAACGAATCTTTCCAAGCGCGCAAGCACACGGACTTGAGCAATCTGTTCAACTATAGACTCAGATCAGGATACGAAAGGAGCTGGATGGAACGATGACATCTATGCAACCGGGTCAACCGGACCCAGACCAACAGCGTGAAATGGAAGAGGATTATGGATATGCTCCAATCTATACGGCACAGTTATTATATAAGGAACAGCCTGTCGTGGATCGGGAAGCCCTATATGCCAAAATTATCGAATATACCGGCCCTGTACGCACCTCTGATGATCTTGCTGAGGATGCGGAAGAAACGCTGGCGGTATGGGAAGCTCGTAGTGAAGCCGGACATGACGAGGATGAAGATCACTACCACTTCTTTCATTTAAATCATACATTGAATTATCAGGAAGGACCGATGCCGGTTCAAACGGTATTGATGCCTGTCAATGATACACCGAATGTACAGATGTACGAGTCGGCGCTTCAGCAATCATGGCACTGGCCAGATGCAGCAGCTGTAGTAGAACAATGTCATTATGAGTGGATGCTAACCGATATGATGGCGCGTGGGATGCCGCCTCAGCGGCGACTGCCATTATTTAACGGTGTGCTACGCGCGATATTAGAGGTAGCACCATGTGATGCAGTATATTACAAATCAAGTGATAAGCTCGTATCTGCTACAGAGTTGCTGCAATCACTACAGCAGGATCAGCAGCTGTACGGCGCACTTAATATTCGTTTATACCAAATTCCAGGTGAAAGTGAGCGCCAGGAGATGGTGATGGATAGCTGTGGACTGGCAGCGCTTGGCGTACCGGATGTGCAGTGTCATTTTTATGATATGGAGCCTGGTGAGGTGGCACAGTTCTTAATGAATGTAGCCGATTATGTGTATCATCAGGGTGATATTATTGCTGATGGTGAGACGATCGGTTTGCATGAAAATCAGCGCTGGCGTGTAGAACATCAATATGCGCTTGTGATGCCAAGACGGGTGGTACTGGATTTAGATCCAGGAGAACCTTATTATGCTGGACATCATCAATCGAGCCCGGCAAGCGATGGACAGGATGAGGAGAAGTAATGGAATATTACAAGTTGCGCTTTGAGGAAAGTAAAGAGAACTATTATTTTGAAGTAGACGATGAGCGCACCGTATTGCGTCAGGTCATTGAGGATGAAGAACACTGGGTCGTTTCCTGTCGTCCGGATGAAGAATATCATTTTTGCCTGTTTGATCAGGAATTTGATCAGAGCATGGATGATGCAGAGGGCAAGGATATTACGGCTGAGCAATTTGAGGAAGCTTGGAAGGAAGCGACTAAGCCGTATCGTAAGGACTGGGAGCATGCCAAGCAGCGGTTTGCGCTGGGCGATCAGGTGACCGGGATTGTAGAGGTATTTTATCCGCAGGGCACCATTTTGAGTCTGCCCAGTGACGCGTACGGCATATTGGATGAACAGGAATGCGGGAACTCACAAGCAGCAGAAGCTCGTGCTCCTGGTTATATGCTTAAAGCCTATGTGATTGGATGGGATGAAGCCAATATGTGGCTAAAGCTATCCTGTACTCAAGTGAACGGAGCCTAAGTAAAGGAGGGCAGATCATGTTAGATGCTAAACTTACTCCACTCAAGGAGAAGGTTGAACAGCAACAGTTAATCGTACCCGAAGTATGGGAGCAATTAGATGAGAGCGCCTATCTGGACTATAGAGACGGAGCCGATTTTGATACCTCATGGATTGGAGCGTATCAGAAGCTTCGCCGGGAAGGTCTAACTTCTGCGGAGCAAGATCAGGTGCAGGAATGGAGTCGACTTGCCTTTGACGAGGTGATTCGTGCATCAGGCAGTGGTGATCTGGCGGCTTATGTGAGTGATGATATAGATCTGATCTTTTGCGCTGGACTGCTTGGGGTGACTGATGAATTCGTGGATTGGCTTGCTGCTTGTTATGCTAAAGGAAGATTGCCTGCTTAATGATTGAGAATGATGAACAGCATATCGCTACAGCAAATACGCCGTGCACACCCATTACCGGGCAGCACGGCGTATCATTTGGTTAAATACTTCAGATAGTACAAGCCCCAGGGCGATCGAACCGGATAGCATGGCGGCTTGAGCAGCAAGTGCAGTGGCAGCCGCATAATCATTTTCGACGAAATTACGCATCGAGTTATATGCCAGACCTCCGGGTACGAGCGGAATCACACCCGCAACGCTAAATATAATGATCGGCGTCTTATAGATTCGTGCAAAGATCTGACTGATCCCACCTACTATAAAGGTAGCGAAGAGCGTAGCTGCAATCGGATTGATATGTGTATATAACAGCACATAGACCATCCAGCCAAGCATTCCGGCGATGCCGCATTGGAACAATGAACGCCGGGGCGCATTGAAAATAATACCAAAGCCAACAGAGGCGATAAAGCTGGTAATCAACTGAGCCAGCATAACAGAATTGACCTGCCTTTCTGTCCAGACAAGCTGGATTACATAAATGTTAAAATAATCGCGACACCGGCACCAATGGCAAAAGCGGTTAATAAGGCATCCGCGCCCTTGGAAATCCCAGATACAAGATGTCCTGCCATCAGATCACGAATCGCATTCGTGATAAGCAGTCCAGGAACAAGCGGCATGACAGAGCCAATGATGATTTTATCGAGCTCACGTCCGATATGAAACTCGGTAAAGATCGAAGCTAGTAATCCGATACAAAATGCAGCAGATAGCTCCGCAAAGAACTTCACCTGTACCCATTTATGCAAATACAGCATTGTCGCATATCCAAAAAATCCAGCGATGATCGAAGGCAGAAAGTCATTCCAGCTCCCCTGAAACATAATCGTAAAGCAACCGCTGGCAAGAGCGGCAGCAATCATTTTCATCCAGTTCGTATATTCCTGTGGACCTGCTTCAATCACTTTGAGTAATGCATACGCTTCGGATGCGCTTAATTCGCCGCTACTGATGCGCCGCGAAATATCATTCACCTGTGCAATTTTGTGTAAATCAGTAGTCCGTTCGTCGATGCGCACCAGTCGTGCACTTTCCGCACCGGTTGTAGAGAACATGATCGCAGTCGGTGTTACATAACTATGTGCTCCAGGCATTCCTGAAGCAACGGCAATACGGGTCATCGTATCTTCAACACGATACGTTTCCGCCCCGCTTTGCAGCATAATCTGCCCCGCCAGCATACACGTATCCATAATCTCGTTAATCGCCCGGCTGAACGTTGACGGTTCTTCCAATCTTCCTCTCCATCCTCTCATAAACATGTATCTCTCACATTATGCGTGATCTCTGAAAATCATTCAATCCTAAAATCATATTTTGTAATAAACAGCTGTTTGCAGAAAGTAGAGAAAATACAGCACGAATACACAATTATGCAGGTAATGGCGCGTAATCTATCATCCAATCCCAACTATTTCTCACATTCTATCGACAAATGCCAAATCAAAAGTCCTATTTTTGTGAATAGTCCATAAAAAATCTTTCTTCTTGCTTATGAAAGCGTATAATGTTATTTAATCTACTGCTAAAGGGAGGAAAGAAGGATGGACAAGGTATTGCATAAAAGTCAGGTACTGGAGGATGTGTTCAAGGACGGTTTTCACCTGGAACAGGTCAAGTTCTGGAGAGGACAGCGACGAAATCTTGCTTTTTATACCGAGTCTATCGGAGAGCTGCGTGTGACAACTGGCAAAATTGTTGCCGATGATCCATACAGTCTGATCGAATCGACCCCTTTCGCGCAGGAGTTCCCGCAAGGTTCATTTCGGGTAGAGTTAGCGATCGCTCGTATTACCGACCCGAGTGCCACTCGCGAGATTGCGGCAGATGAGCGTGTAGCTTTTGCACGAATCATCTTCAGTGATGCGCCGGTAGCGACCTGGGAAGGTGCCGAACGTGAGTTTAGTCCAGAAGCAGACCCGAATAACCTGTACGAGCAAGCTCGCTGGGGATTTGCTGTGGATTCTGGAACCGGCAGTTATTTGGATGCGAGAGGCTATCGCTGGCTGGAAGCACAACAGGAACTGGACAATCCCGAGCTGGCTCAGGAGTTAATGGATGCCTGGGAAGCAGCAGCGATAGATACATTTCGTCCGAATCGTAGCTGGCTCGTGACAGAGCTGGAGACAGGTGATAATATGGCGTTATTTTCAAGTGGATTTGGCAATGGTGTATATCACAGCTACATCGGTTATGCAGCAGATGGAAGCTGCGCACAGCTGGTGACGGATTTTAATGTATATCCAGATTGAATTAGATTGAACTCCGAGTATATAGAAGCATATAACTGCATAGCAGTCTAGAACAGGCATCCTCCGGTATATGATTCATCCGGGGATGCCTGTTGTAATAACTAACATAGTTACTTTTCAGCGTTTGGTAGTATAAACGCGAGTTGAAATGGAAAAGGGATTTTTATGTGATATGTATCTCAGAATAGGAAAGGAGAATCAGGGATGAGTAATCTGGACAGAGCTATTATTCTAGCAACACGTGCACATGCCGGTCAGACCGATCGTGGAGGGCAACCGTACATTTTGCATCCTTTGCGGGTGATGCTGAAGATGAGCTCCGACGAAGCGAGAATTGTAGCCATTTTACATGATGTATTGGAAGACACGGATGTAACGGCTCATGATCTGGCTGCCGAAGGCTTTTCCGAGGAAATTATAACAGCCGTGCAGGCGATGAGTCGACGTGAAGATGAGTCGTACGAAGATTTTATTACACGTGCCAAACAGAATTCCATTGCCCGTACCGTCAAAATTGCAGATATTGAAGACAATATGGACCCGTCACGTAACAACGATCCATCTGTCAAGGACATGGAGCGTCTGAGCAAGTATGGACGTGCACTGGATGATCTGATGACAGAGACCAATGCTACGATCTAAACAGAATAGCGACTGACAAACAGCAATGCTGGGATAGCCGGTGTTGCTGTTTGTTTGTGTACATATCCAAATATAACGAAGCGTTTATTTCATCCCATTCTATGCTATTTCAATCATTCGACAATACCTATCAAAAAATGTCTAATCAAAGCCATTTGTTAAACCGATAACAATTCAAACACTTGTTTATTCAAGTATTCAAATTCGTCTATCAAAGGGGTCATACACGTGGTCAAAAAAACGAAGGAAACTTCCAACGCTAAAAAGATGATTCACTTCGCAGGGACATCTATCTTAGCAACAGGTCTGGTTGCCGCTCCAGGAGTAAGCATGGCTGCAAGCAGCACATCCACTGTCGCACCTACGCCCACCTCCTTTCAGATTAATCAAGATGAGCCGCAGGTATATACAGGCGATTCAATTGCCTATTTCAAGCAGAAGTTTTTTAAAGGTGAAAGCTCTTCGCTCACTTCGGGAGAAGGTAATGCTGTACCGATTGCTAAAGACCTGAATATCACCACGAAAAAGTTTGCGACCTATACAGGAAAAGTGATCGCAACAGATGAAGATGCCGGAGATAAACTATCGTATTATTTTAAAACGCAGCCAACCAACGGTACCGTAACCTTGAACCCGGACACAGGGGAATTCACATATGTTGGTTATGAGGCAGGTACGTATACATTCTCGTTCTTTGCGATGGACTCCAGAGACTATAAGTCGAATACAGCTACGGTCACAATCGTAGTCGAAAATGGTACAACTCCAGTCACGCAAAGTCTAAATATTCAGGCTAAAATCAACACGTCCGTTATTCAAGGCAAGCTGCAAGCGATTGATCCAGATGAGAACGATCTCCTCTACTATGAACTGCTGAGTGAGCCAAACGGTGGTAGCTTAACTCTGAACAAAAAAACAGGTGATTTTGAATTCAGCGGCTATGAAGTCGGAACGTACACGTTCACCTATCAAGTGACCGATTCGCAACATAATGTGTCTGATCCAGCCACCGTCACGATTGTGATTGAAAAAGAGAAGGATAAGGACAAAGACAAAAACAAAAATAACAATTCGCAACCGACAACTACGACACCGGTGACTACTTCGCCAACGCAACCATCGGTCACTCCACCAACGACTGGTGATATTACGATTGACGCTGTGCACACAGACAATAATCAGAGCACACAGAGTAATCCAAATGGACGTACACGGGGTGTAGCTACCTTGTCTGCATCAAGTACAGAGCAAAATGCCGTACTGAATGTGCTATCTGATCGCATCGCAAATACGATCAAGGAAGCGCAAGCAAAGCAAAATATTGCGATTGATGCGAGCATACTGAAAGACAAGCAGCAGTATCAGCTGAATTTTGCAGGTAATGTGGTCAAGGATCTACTGAGCAAGCAAAATGGCTTAACTTTACAAACGGGTGATCTGAGTGTGCAGCTTCCATCTGCGGTATTGAGCCGGATCACAGGGCTACAAAATCTGAGTACAACAGATGCTGCACAGTGGACATTAACTGCGCAAAAGGTAAATCCACCTGCACTTCCAAATTGGAATGGAGCTGCGTTCACGCCTACTTCCAGCACCGCTTATAATCTGACGCTTGGTGTGAGTGATGCGGGCACAAATGCAGCCCCATCTACGTACGAGAATCGCTATGTGAAGCTGGGAGTTGCCGTACCTGAAGCAGCGACAGATCAGAATAGCTATGTTGCCCTTGCTACAGATGCATCAGGCAATACGTATCCTGTACCCGTAACCTTTGATGCGCAAGGTCAAGCGACCGTGCATATGCTAGAAGGCAGCACGGTACAAATTGTCAAAGTTGCCGCTCCAGCGACAACGAACAGTTCGCCAGCGATTCAGCTATTGGAACAAAAGCAGATCATTCCTTTCGTGGATCGTGCACCGTCACAGTCGGATTCCTCGCTCACACGCGGTGAGCTTGCATTGTATCTGTCACGCGCACTTGGTGTGAATACAGCGAGTGTGACGAGCAGTACGTTTACCGATCTGGGTACAGCATCGGAAGAGAGCAGAGCGATTGAAGCCTTGTATCAAGCTGGTGTACTCAAAGGGATTAGCAGTAGTCAATTTGCACCAGATCGCGTGATTAGCCGTGAGCAGCTTGCCGTTATTTTGACCCGTGCAGCTTCGGCTTATGGACTGAGTGAAGAGGGCGCAGCTGCTTCCGGTGGAACGAGCACCACATCTAGCAAATGGGCTCAAGATGAGCTGACACAGGCGCTTGCTCAGGGCAATAATACCGGTATTGTTTCATCGGGTAATGCTTCCCTGACGGCTCAGCCGAATGTGAGCAAAAGCGAAGGTGCCCAGACATTAGTAGGCTGGTTGCAAGGAACGAACCTGGTAAACTAAGCAGGATTGTACACGCAATCTCTTGTATAACTAGAATTTCAAAAAGGAGCAGATCGTCAATCGGACGTCTGCTCCTTTTTCTGTTACCCATATGAATTGGTGCCTACATCGCCGGGTCTTGCTTTGCTGTATCGAGTATATCAACAAGCTTAGGATTCTCTACGATCCGCCAGTGATACGGCATAAGGAATCGCATACGTAGCGACCTCAAACGAATGGAAGGAGTTGCCGATTCGATTAAAATTGGCTTCAAACAACCAGATATTTTGCTCCTTATCTATACCAAAATCAATCGCAACCTCAGGAAAACGTCGTCCAAGTAATGGCTCCAGATAAGTAGCGATAGCAGCCCCAAGCTCGCGAATATGAATGTCCATTGCACCACCTAAGGATTGCCCATACTCGGTCGTTAAAAACCATCCCCATTTGGTAGACAGGCGTAGTGTTTGCTCGTGATTGGTCACTTTTCGATATTTGGACATTGCGATATAAGGCTGGATAAATACGACTTCCCATGTGCCATCGCTTTTTTTCATCACGTGGGTACGTAAGTGAAACGGATACCCTTCGGATGTGGAGCTATTCACAAAGCGCTGCAAAATATAACCTTTTCCCATCGTCATCGCTACAAGTTCGCGAAGCTGATGTCCATCCAATGTATGCAAATACGATTGATCGTATACCTCATAGCCTTCGGACAGACGCTTAATATTAAAAATATGCAGTCCATGTGAGCCGGTATCCGGCTTGAGAACCGTATCCTCATGCTCGTCGATAAAAGACAGCACCTCTTGCGATAACTTAGACTCGTAAAATGGAATCAGCGCTGCCTGTACAGTCGCTGGGGCTTGTTGCAATAACTGATAAATATACAGCTTGCTCATTGAGCCGCTTCTCAGCTTATGTGTAGTCGGAATATGATCCAGTTCGTAATAAAGCCTAGAATACGAAGCAATCCCGCGCTTTTTCAGGCGATCGAATAGCACATCTGGATAGGAACAGGAGTAAGCGGTCCATTCCGATTTCTCCCACACATAACCCCGTATACGCTGCTGTGGATAAAAAACATCCTCTGCATAGATACGTATAACGACGGCATCGTGCAGTCTTGCTACAGCAGAGCAGGCTTCAACAAAGATCACTTCGCTTTCTTCCTCTGATGGAATTGTGAGTAGTCCAATCATCGTCTGCTCCCTATTCAGCACAGGCAGATCATTCAGTATCTGATGACGATGAGTGAGATATTTGGCATAGCCGATGGTATGAAAGGCTCGCTCCGGCTCATGCTCTCGTGTCTGTGGTGCGGTATTTGCTTCATAAAACCACCATTTACCCGAATGGTCGACTGCCAGATCCAGCGCTAACTCATCCAGATTATAGTCATACCGATCATCAATATAGGTGGCGATCTGAAGGCCGAGACTTGGTAATTGTGTGATCGCTTGCTCAGCGATAGCTGGACGATATTGATGTAGCCATTGTGTCCACTCTGCGGTCTGTCCACCTTGTTCCAAATTACTCGTTACTGAATCTGGCTTCCCGTGGCGCACATAGATACGCGTAATAACAAATTGTCCGTGCTCGTCGCGCTGAATATGAATCCGGCAATCAAATGGCTGGCGCTGATCGTTCGTACTGTCGATGTAACGCTGCATAAGAAACGGTTGCTCTCCAATCAATGAATCAACAAGCAGCGACAGCTCACCCAGAGAAACGGTCTGTACCGTATCACCATACCGCCAGACAAAGCGATCCTCGCCAATGGCTGTAATACGAGCAATATGGTGTCCCTGACGGCCTTGATCTGGTTTGAGGATAAGATCTTTTTCTCGCTGAATCGTAGTGAAGAAAGAATCCTTGTCTTCATATCTAAGAGTTGGAATCACGAGTGAAAACCACTCGGATGAGCGTAGAAGTTCAAGCTGAACATGCATTTTATTATGAATAGGATGAGAGGTGAAGGTGACGAGGCGATTCAGCTGTTGCTCAAGTGGAGAGCGTTCGGCGGGAAGCTTAGCCATTTCATTGATCACAATAGTAGGAAGTGGATGTGTCTCGGTAAGCCAATCCGCTGTGGAATCGGGGTTGGGAATCTTCGCTTTTACTGTACGTTGCTCCGGGTCAAAGCTAGATTCATCAAAAAAAAGCAGACGTACTCCATGCTGATGTGCTGCACTGACTAATGCGCGAATACGAGCGGGCGGCAAAATGTGCAGTGGATGTGCTGAATGATATACGCCAATATCCGTCATAGCGACACTCCTTTAACGGGATCTATAATAATAAACCATCCGGGATAGAGCATCCCGAATGGAAAGGGTAGAACCGGTATATCAAGTGGAGCTAACGGTGAAGTGTACAAGATGGTAGCTATATGAACTAATGAACGGCTTGATCGGCAGGATAGACAAGCCCAAGCTGCTGGCGTGCTTCTTCCATAATCTCGGCAGCGATAAGGGACGTTTCCCATGAAGCGATCTCGGACTGTTGTCGACCTTCTGCAATCAGGTCAAGGAACTCGCGAATCTCATAATACATCGGCGGTTCATACTGAGTCACATGTAGATCCTCGGTAAAACCACCACGATACGTCATTACGATCTGATTCGGTTCGCTGATCTTGTCGATACGAATACTGCCCAGCTCACCCTGGATCTCCGATGGGAGGGAGGAATCGGTGATTTTGGAATACATCACAACGGCATCCATATCATCATAGGAGGCGACGATACTGCCTTCACCATCCACGCCAGATTCGAGCATTACGCCAGTGGCTTTGACCGTGTTCGGACGACCAAACATGACGGCTAATGGATACAGGCAATAGATGCCCAGATCCATCAGAGAGCCATTGGAGAACTCGGGACGAAACGCGTTTTGCACATGTCCTTCCTTATACGCATCATAACGGGAAGAGTACTGACAGTAGTTGGCAAAATAGCGTCGTACTTGACCGAGTTTCGGCAAGCTCTGATGAATCGCTTTGAGATTCGGCATCAAGACAGACTTGATTGCTTCCATCAGCGTCACCCCATTGCGCTGTGCAGCTTCGATCATCGCCTTCACCTCAGCCGTATTGGAGGCTAGTGGCTTCTCACATAGCACATGCTTGCCATGATCCATACAGATAATCGCTTGCTCGGCGTGCAGGGAGTTCGGACTTGCAATATATACAGCGTCCACATGCCCACTGGTCAGCATGTCCGTCAGTTCGGTAAACAGATGCGGAATCCCATGCTTACGACCAAACTGCTGTGCACGTTCTTCCGTACGTGAATAGAGCGCAGTTAATTCAAAATCATCATTACGTTGTGCAGCCTCAATAAAACGTTCAGTTATAAAATTAGTGCCAATGATACCAAAGCGGACCATACCATCGCCCTTTCTTCGTCAATTGATTGGAGTCGATCGCCAGCTTCTTATGCTTCAGCTCGCTTCGCGATCAGTGAAAACCGATCCTGTCTGACATCAAAATAGCCATGCGACTCGATATGCAAATGAATACATTATAGCTGCTCCATATTATGTGCAGTTCCCATACATTATACCTGAGTGCACAGCAGACTGACAAAGTGTTATTTGTTAACGTTTCCTTTTTTGTGTAAAAGAGCTGTTTGCAGATGCGCCAATTTCTTGCACGCACTACAATGTTCACACGATCTCAACAGGTGAAGCAAGAATCTAGGATTTGGCCTATCGCTCATATTATAATGCTGACAATGCTAAAAATTGAAGGAATTGGCAGGGAAAATAGGGGTGTTTCTCGAATAATAAACAAACCAAAGAGAGAGCTACAAAGCAAGAGCAATTTCTTGCCCTTACACTTTCGCCTGTCTGCTTATTTATGATATGGGTTAGATCGAATGATGATTGTTCGCTAATTGGGTAATAATAAGGAATACGTTGTACAGGAGGGATCGGATATGAATGTTGAGGAAGCTGAAATCAATGTCGTGTCGTGGGATGAGCCGCTAAGACGCATTATGGAGCAACTGGCACGTTCGGAACCAACTCCTGGTGGTGGCAGTGTAGCAGCGATTGTCGCTGCTCTTGGTGCAGCCATGACCTCGATGACCGCTAATTTTTCACAGGGCGAAGGCTATGAGCAGAGCGAGCCGTATGTGACTCAGGCGCTGCAAGATATGGAGTACATTTCGTCTGCATGTGAATGGCTGATGGCAGAGGATATCGAAGCCTTTGGTCAATATATTGAGGCACTAGAGTTACCCAAGTTAACACCGGATCAGAAGGAAGAGCGCCGACATATATTACATGAGACGCACGTTCAGTCGATCACTACGCCACTTCGTCTAATGGAATGCTGTCTGTATGGGATGTACAGTGCCGCGCCATTGATTGCCGTGTGTAATCGAACTGTATTATCGGATATTGGCATCGGTATTATTTTATTTGAAGCAGCGGCACACAGTTCACTACTTACAGTGAACATTAATCTGGTCACGCTCAAAGACGATGATCAAAAACAAGAGTATGCGGGACATGCGACTGTACTGATGAACAAGATTACCAGTCGTAAAATGGAACTGCTGGAACAGGTACAGCGCCGTATTCACGAAAATGCCTAAATTTATCAAGCCTTCTGAAGGATTAATCAATAGTCTGGTCTGCATGCCAGATTAGCACAAATCCAAGTGTGCTCCATGCAGGATATAGAGCTAGGTATGGATCGGTGTTTATCCTTATGTATCAAGTATAGCTATCTACGCCAAGTTTACTAAATAAAAGCCGCTTATGCGTTATAGCCTATTGTAATGGCTGTCACGCATAAGCGGCTTTATATTGTACTGTTGAAGATAAGATGTATTAATCAGTTAATCCGCGCATAGCTTCTTACCAAACGCCAAATTAACTTCCAGATTGCGATAGTACTCTGTATCCTTCCATTCCGGAAGTCCATCGCAACTACCTACATACAAAATATCATTTCCACGAATCATCCAGCCCATGCCATGCTCCAATTCCCACTCACAATCCATATGCAAATGGATGAGCGTTTCCGCTGTTTGCGCATCATATTCTGCTGGAAATGTCGGGATCTGCATGCTGAGGGGCGAGATATATTGTAAAATATCCTCCGGCTGCTTGATTGCTGGCGGCGTCTCGCCAACCCACTCGCAGCAGTCGACGCAATATTCGTAGCTATATTGATATAACTGCTGCAATACTGCCGGGCTAAGTGTGTTAAATGCCTCTGCACAGCGTTCTGCATAGGCTAGTGGAATCTTCGGATCAATCAAGGACACTGTAATTGGCTGTTTAAATAAAGTACTGTCAAAGACGGCACTCACATCGCCATCTTCTTCGGTAATGTTTCTTAGTCGTGTTGCTGGCATTGAAGTCGCTCCTTAACCCATGTTTTTGGCATAATAAATTTCATTCATCTCTCGGGTCAACCGATCGGTAATATGCTGCTGTTCTTCCTGAGATAATGAATCGCTCGTGTACCCGAACAGATAGTTATCCAGATCGAATTCTTTGCGTTTACACTTGGTATGGAAAATATTCTCCTGATAGATATTCACGTCGATCATATGATACAGATCCTTCACTTCATCGGGAATGAAATTCTGAATCGAGCTGATATCATGGTCGATAAACAACTTATTGCCTTCGATATCTCGTGTAAATCCTCGCACCAGATAGTCAATCGTCATAATATCCGTATCAAACGAATGGATCATAAAATTCAATGCCTTCAGCGGCGAAATCTCTCCACATGTGGATACATCAATATCGGCACGGAATGTGCTAATGCCTTCGTCCGGGTGATATTCGGGATACGTATGCACGGTAATATGACTTTTGTCCAGATGGATCAGCACATGCTCTGGCAGTGGACCAGGGGATTCCTCAAAAGAAGCATTCGGCGCTGTCTCTACAGGTTCTTCCGAGATCAGCATTGTCACGCTGGCTCCTTGAGGTTCGTAGTCTTGCTTGGCAATATTCAGCACATGGGCACCTATAATATCAGATACATTGGTCAAAATTTTACTTAACCGATCCGCATTGTATTGTTCATCAATATAAGCAATATATGCTTCTCGTTCCTCCCGTGTGCGTGTATAACAGATATCGTACATATTAAAGCTGAGCGATTTAGTCAGATTGTTAAAGTTGTGCAGCTGAATACGCTGCTGTTTGGTCAGACCCACAATCATTACCTCCCGTTAATAAAATGTACGTTGAACGGATCACGTTGGTATTCATTTACCCCATTCACGAGTTATTCTGACTGCGGAGACTCCGATACAACACGTTGCCACTGTCTGTGACGGCTGAAGTTGAAGTGCACTATGTAAAAAAAGCACGAATCAGCGGATGGACAATAGGGTGAAATGCTCTGGCGATGGCTTGCGGGATAGCGATATGAGCTTTTACTTCCGGTTGGTAGTCGCCGATCATACCGATTTTGAGCATTAAAAAGAGACTACCTTTCACCCTGGAAATACTGCCGTAATAGCTCAGCAGCTAGATTAAAAAGTTATTGTAATAGAAGAGTGAAAGGAAGTCAAAAATTGTAATTTGCATCAGCAGTAGTGCCATCTAGCTGTAGAACAACGGCTACTACAGAATCGCTACCACAGATCGCTTTGTTGCAGATGGTTGTCTTCGGGTTCGTCTTAGTGACGATGAGAACGATTCATAACCGTAATCCGATCGCCGTTTAACAGCAGATACGTATCTTTTCCCGTCTGAATCATGATCCGCTCCCGTGTGCCATAAGGTGCGTGAAGCAGGGCAGGGTGGCATTCCGCAGCTACCATGTCTTGATCCAGCGCTACGTAGACGGCTTCATGCAGAGGGATTTCCAGCTGGGACTGCTGCCAATCAATGGTCAGCTGATTGTCATCGCGGGCAATTTTGATACCGGTCATGGCAATTCCTCCTTCTGGTTCAACAGAATGATCACGCTAGAAAAAGAAAATAGAGACCATCCAATCCATGCTTATGCGCGCTGCGTCTAAACAGTGATGAATATGTCTCTATATCTTTAGATTACCCAACTTAGATAGAGTGTCAAGCACCTTTTGCATGGGTGGAGGTGGAGTCGATTGTGTAATGAACGATGCTAAACCTTGCCCCACCAAGTGGTGAATCATTATAGACCAGATCCGCATGCAGCCGGGTAGCAATCTGTTTGCTAATCGCAAGGCCAAGTCCAGTCACTCCATTAGTCCCCGTATAAAAACGTCTGAAAATATGCTCTCGTTCACCTTCTGCAAGTCCGGGACCATCATCGTCGATATGCATGATCCAGTCTGCGCCATGGCTTGCTTCCTGCGGCAGTTCGACCGTGATTTGTACCTTGGAATCACAATGACGAATCGCATTTTGCAGTAGATTTAGCAGAATTTGAAAAAGCTGTTCTCCCGCAATTTCGACCGTATGTGACGAGCCTTCTGCCTGTAACTCAACGCCTTGCTGACGCGCCGCCGGCTGTAGCAAATAGACGGCTTCTTCTGCCATACTTTTCAGATCGACGGATGTGAGTGGCCAGTCCTCATCGACACTTTCCAGCCGGGTCAGCTGAAGTAGCTTACCAACCATATCGGTCAAGCGTTGCGACTGCACCGAGATAATATCCAGCCCTTGCTCAACCGGCATGACCTGATCCTGAATCGCATACACGTAGCCTTGAATCGACATCAGTGGCGTCTTCAGCTCATGGGATACATTTTGCAAAAATTCCAACTGGTAGCGATGATGCTGCTCCAGCCTTTCTGCCATGAGCTGAAATGTACTGATCAGTTCGCCAATTTCGGTATGATCCGCCTGTAAAAATGCTTGCCGATTCATTAGATGCGGCTCGTACTGATTGACCGCCTCCTTGAGTCGATTGAGCGGCTGTACAGTTCGCCAAACCGCAAACAAGCCAATCAGCAAAATTACGAAAAAGCTGGCGGCAATCGACAATAGCGTAGTACGCAGCAAAGGAATATACAGCGCGCGCAGAGAGGAGAGCGGAGAATACAGAATGACGCGAAATGGCTGATGCGATAAAGTGGCTTCGCTATAGAGCACCTTGCTGCCGTGAAGCTGCATAATGCCCTCATGCTGAGTCGGGAAGTGTGCCATCGTCATCCCTACCTCGCCGGAATTGCTGGAAGCGACGATCCGATCCTTCGTATCAAGAACAAAGTAGTCCGCATAAAAGAGAGTATCCTTGATAAAGAAGCGGAAGCTATCGCTATCCAAACTATCCAAATTATCCTCACTCATCATATGCACAGCCTTGAACGTCTGATCCTTCAACTGCTGCTTGACCTGATTCAGCAAAATATCGTCAAGCAAGCGGATGAAAAAGAACACTGTAATCGCCACCGTCACGAGCATCCCTGCGAGTAGCGCCACTAGCATTTTGCTGCGTATCGTCTTCATGGTGTATGCACCGCCGCCTTGTACCCAAATCCCCATACTGTCTCGATTGTGAGGGTGGAGTGCTGTTGAGACAGCTTTTTGCGGATACGTTTGACCAGATCATCGACTACGCGTACTTCACCAAAAAAGTCGTAATTCCATACCTGCTGAATGAGCTGTTCCCGGCTAAACGGACGATCCAGATGGTTCGCCAAAAATAACAACAATTCAAATTCGCGTCCAGTAAGCGATAGCTCTTGTCCCTGTACATTTACACGTCGGAATTCTTCGGAGAGCTGTACATTACCTGCACTAATATAAGAAATCGTTTGTTGCGACGGCACCGTGTTGCCCGCAATTCCGAGCTGCTCGATTGTGCTTACCTCGCCACCTACAGCCATACGGCTACTGCGAATGAGACGCAGCATACTTTTCACACGAGCGACTAGCTCACGCGGATTGAATGGCTTGCTCAGGAAATCATTACAGCCGAGTTCAAGACCGTTCAATCGGTCAACCTCTTCACCACGTGCTGAAATAATAATGATCGGCATTTCGGTAAAGGTACGCAGCTCCGTTAGCAGCGTCAGCCCATCAATACCAGGCAACATAATATCGAGAATGAGGCAGTCTGGATGCTCGGCATGAACCTGTTCAACCAGGTCGCGCCCGTGCCCGAAGGCGGTTACCTCATACTGCTCTTTTCGTAAATATCCTGTAATTAGTTGCGCAATATAAGGATCATCATCAACGACAAAAATTCGGGTCATGGCTCGTCCACCTCTGTTTCATAAATGACATTGTACCTCTCTAATGTAGCAGACACTACGGGTTGATTTCAAAGCCTTATTTTGTAAGCAATGAAGGCGATTGTCCAAGCGAGGATAGAAACAAAAAGACGGAACCTCCGTAGAGTATTCCGTCTTTTTGCAGCAAGTTTTTGCGGATGGGAGGGTGTGCTCCCCGCTGGTAGCTTTGCCCTGGATCAAAGCTGCCAGCATTTGAATCAACATGAACATAGGAGTTGAAGATGATACGGACGGAAAGAGCTTAGTCCGTCGGCTGATTCTGGAAATCCCCAACGCTGGAGAGAATCAATCCGATTTCTTATTTATGGGATGTTGTAGCTGCTTTTTTCGTTGCAGGAGCAGTTGTTGTCGCTTTTTTAGTTGTTTTCGCTGCTTTGTGGGACGCTTGTTTCGCTTTATGAGCGGCTTTTTTGTGAGCAGCAGTTGCTTTGTGGCTAGCTTGTTTTGCTTTGTGAGCCGCAACTTTTTTAGCAGTCGCTACTTTATGAGCCGCTGCTTTGTTTTTGTGGGAAACGACTTTTGTGCTGTGTGTACGTGCTTTGTGAGCTGCAACTTTTTTGTGTGTAGCCTTTTTGTGAGTCACTTTTTTATGTGTTGCTTTTTTGTGAGCTTTTGCTTTGTGGGAAACTTTTTTATGCGTTCCTTTTTTAGCTGTCGCTTTGTGAGTCGCTTTTTTAGCTGTTGTAGATTTTGTTGTTTTGGATGTTGGCGCTGTTTTGTGTGTTGTTGTTTTTGCAGTTGTGCTTGTTGCAGGCTTAGCAGCTTCTACTTTTTTAGCCGGAGTTGTCGTTGTTGCAGTAGCCGCGAATACGCTAGTTGCTCCACCCAGTACGCTGATTGCTGTCAGTAATGCTGCTACGTTTTTTGTCCATTTGTTCATTTTGGTCACCTCATTATAAGTTTGAGCAGTTTGCTTTCTTTCGTCTACCGTATGCGCGTCCGGCGGATGCTGTCGCTTCCGGACTCGGTAGCTTGTGATTGCTTGCTGCTGATGTAAGTTCATCTTAACAAGGGATTATGTGAGAACCATGGAATAGATGTGTGAAAAGTATATGAATTGAAAGGGGGGAATTGTGTGAAAACATATGTTGTGGGATTTGTACCACTCCGGGAAGGAATAAGGGGATGGACTCCCGTCTCGCACAGGAATCTACGGGTTAGGAGAGAATGTAGATTCCCGTGCTCAAAGCGTGTTTATAAAGCCAAACACTAGTAGTCCGTCCATTCCCCTTATTTCCTTCCCTTCGTTCCGAGGTGGTCAGATTCTATAGGTGTTTTAGTTTTCTCACATTCCTTTGGGGAGTGGGCAGGGGAAGAGGAGTACAACAAGTTCTTGTACTCCTCAGTGGTGAGGTATTTGTTTGGAGTGAGGTGATTTTCGTTAAACGATGTGTTTATTTAGATCAATACTGTGAGTATGTTTGTCATTAGCTTTATTTCTTTCTCTCTGTTATGAGTGGATTCTATAATGCATACATATTCTAATTCCATGTCAATCTAATTGGATCTCACGCGTTTGCGGGTCAGGAGCCAGAATGCAATTGTGATGGTTAAGGGGTAGAGAATTGCCCAGCCGGTGAAGGGGAATACGATTAGGGTGAATAGGAATGATATGACACTGATCCAGCGGCCGAGGCGTTCTTTCCATAGTAGGCGTATTCCGGCAGCGCAGCCTGCTAGATAGGTTAGGATGAAGGCGGCGTTGGGGAGTTGGAGCAATAACTCTAGCTTGAGCCAGCCGGTTGCGTATAGGGACAGAATGAAGACAAAGCAAATCGCCAGGAAGCTGATGCCTACCGTGGGTGTACGGAATCGTGGTGATAGGTGGCTGAAGCGACGGGCTGCATAGCCATTGCGAGATAGGGCGAATGCCACACGGGAAGCGGCGCCGATATACGCGACGGATGTGGCGGTGCAGATGAAGGCGGCGGTCAGACCGGATAGAATGGCTCCCCATAGACCGAGTCGATTTCCGATCAGGTGCACCAGTGAGGCGTCTGCATGACCCAGATAGCTTTGTGTGCCGATCGTTACGATGGCTGTGAGTAGATAGAGTACACCAACAACGGATGCAGCGATGATAACACCACGTACGGCGGCTTTTTGTGGATCTTTGAATTCTTCGGATAGATGGGATACGGCTTCCCAGCCGATAAAGCACCAGAACAGCATCGCTGCAGATTGACCGACAGGTAACCAGCCATGCGGCATGAATGGAGTAAAGTTAGCTACCCGCATATCGGGGATTGCAACGATGATGGCGATCCCTAGCACGACGATAATCGCGCTGACGACGATGATCTGAATTTTGCCAGCGAGCTGAAAGCCGACCCAGTTTACGAGCAGACTGAGTAGTAGAAGTGTAGCGGCAATGACGACACGCATAGGTTCGCTCCAGCCAAGCGCTGCCGTTACGTAACCTGCACCTGTTAATGCTGCGACCGGTGCACCAATGGGTACAGACATGAGAAAGAACCAGCCAATCAGTGCACCTAGCCGTGGTCCGAAGGCTAAAGATACAAAGTGAGATACGCCACCTGCATTCGGATAGCGAGCGGATAATAGCCCCATGGAGAGCGCAAGTGGGAGGATAAGCAGCGCCATACAGCCCCAGGCAATCAGGGCAGATGGGCCGGCCATTCGTGCGGTAATGCCTGGAGTAAGCAGAATGCCGGAACCGACAACAGCACCGATATAGAGCGCTACCGCTTGCGGAAGATTAATATGACGTCCAAGCTGTCCTGTTTCCTGTGGAGACTGGCTCTGCTGAGCAGTACCGGAAGCGGGTAGTGTGGAGGATACCTCATTGGATGAAACAGTAGATGAAGATGTAGCTGAACTGCTGACAGAATTATGATGTGCAGCAGATGAATTAGAAACTGTCATTCGATTTCCTGCTTTCCTTGTTATTTATCCAAGCGTAGCAGATAATATGTTCATCGGTAAAACGGATTATTTGAATAATATCTATCGGCATTGCCGATGGAAGAAAGAGGGGATCGCTATGGAGTCACGTCATTTGTTTACCTTTTTAACGGTCGTTGAGACGGGGAGCTTTACTGCGGCGGCGCGTAAGCTAGATTATGCTCAGTCCAGTGTGACTGCGCAAATCCAGTCGCTAGAGCAGGAGCTTGGCACACCGCTGTTCGATCGGATTCACAAGCGTATTTTACTAACGGATGCTGGGCGTAGATTACAACCGTATGCACAGGAGATTGCGCGTATGCATAATCTGGCGCGTGAAGCGATCCTATCGGCAGATCAGATTGGTGGCGTACTGCATATCGGTGCTCCAGAATCGCTGGCAGCTTTTCGTTTACCGCCGATTATTAAGGAATTTCGGCAACAATATCCGTCGGTACAGATTATTTTGAAGCCTGGAGCGTGTAGCGATCTACAAGATATGTTACGACGTGGTGAACTGGATATTGTCTTTCTGTTGCAGCCACATATGGAGGATTATGAATTAAAGGTGGATCTACTGGTCGAAGAGAAGATGGCGTTAGTGGCACCGCTGGATCATCCATTAGCACCGTTATCGGTGGTCGAGCCGAATCAGCTTCGCCAGGAGACGATTTTGAATACGGAGTCAGGCTGTAATTACCGTATGCTTTTTGAAAAGGTGCTTAACCAGCACGGCATTTTCCCTGATCCGAGTATCGAGTTTTGGAGTAATGAAGCAATCAAGCAATGTGTGATGGCAGGGCTGGGACTGGCGTTTTTACCGTTTATTACGGTACAGCGTGAGCTAGAGGAAGGTAAAATGGCGTTACTAAACTGGGATGATACCGATCAGCGTGTGAGCACCTACATTAGTTATCATATGAAGAAATGGCAATCGCCTGCTCAAAGTCGTTTTGTAGAATTGACGCACCGGCATGCTGAGCACTGGCGTCAAACGGCTTCGGTGGAAGCTGTTCAGTTGTAGAGATAGGCAGGGAAGCAGTACAGTAAGCACAGAGTTCGTTAGATGAGAGATCAGTCAGGTTAGGATGAGTTAGAGAGAAGTCTAGAGAGGAATATAAAGGAAAAATACCAAATCAGAACACGAATAAGAAATACACGAGAAGAAATGAACAGGGGCTCGTTTCTTCTCGGTGTACGTTCTAGCATCGTTCCATTTGTTCTATACGCTATACTCTAAAGTTTCCAAGTGACTACAAGGTTAGATAAAACATACGATATTCGCTTTCCAAAGCATATAGACAGAAGCTCTACAATCAGTCAGCTACCTCTCCATATATTTATACAACGTTCGCGATTGTTTTATTGTAAACGCTTCCAAAAAAATCTAGAATGAATGTGAAATTGGTTAGTTGTACTCCGATTCTGCATTCATTTTAAAGGAGGTTTACGATGTTTACGATTTCCAGAGGGTATGAGAGCACGAACCATTCGGCTCAAGTGGTGGCACGTAAAGTATGGATGAGTGTGTTCATGGTCATTGCATTACTGGCGGGTCTAGGTACCGCCGGTGGTCAAGCCCAGGCAGCCAGTGCAACGATTACGAACGGAACCGATTGGAAGGATACGTCGGGTAATCCGATTCAGGCGAATAGTGGCAATATTCTCAAAGTCGGTTCGACCTACTACTGGTATGGAGAGCATGCCGTCAATGGAACCTTTGATAAGGTAAATGTATACACGTCTACCGATCTGAAAAATTGGACATTTGATAATAGCATTTTGACCAAAAGCTCTGCTGCCGAGCTGAACTCCAGCAAAATCGAGCGTCCGAAGGTCATCTACAATGCGGCAACAAAGAAATATGTATTATGGGCACATTATGAGAATGGTTCCGACTATTCACTGGCACGTGTAGCGGTAGCGACAAGCGATACGCCGGATGGTAACTTCGTCTATCAAGGAAGCTTCCGTCCTCTAGGCTATGAATCTCGTGATATGACGGTATTCGTCGATACCGATAACAAAGCCTATCTGATTACCGCTTCCCGTCAAAATAACGGCGGAGCCAATAACACGATGGCGATCTTCCAACTGACTGCCGATTATACGAATGTATCTTCCTTTGTCGGCTGGGTATTTGATAATGCGTACCGTGAAGCACCAGCCGTAGTGAAAAAGGGTAGTACGTATTATCTGTTCACGTCTCAAGCTTCCGGCTGGTATCCGAATCAGGGCGCTTATGCGACCGCTTCGTCGATGACAGGCACATGGTCGGCATTATCCCCATTTGGCGATCCATCGGCTTATGCTACGCAGATTCATTCGATTGCTACCATTAGCGGTAGCTCCGGTACAAGCTACATCTATATGGGCGACCGCTGGAATCCACTAAACTTGAGCGATCATAAGTTCATCTGGTTACCCTTAACGCTGAATGATGGTGCACGTACAGCAACGCTAGATTGGTATAGTAGCTGGAATATCGACGCTGCTGCGGGAACGATCTCCACGCCAGCTCGTACGAATGTGGCACTCGGCAAACCAGCCACCGCGATCTCAGCCACAAGTACGAATCCAGCATCCAACGCGAACGATGGTAATGCGCAGACCTCATGGGCAGCGACTTCCTCTTCGTGGCCTGCATGGTGGCAGGTTGATCTCGGTTCTACCAAGCAGATCAATGAAGTCGATATCTCCTGGTTTATGTATAAAGGCTCGGAAGGCTACTATAAATACAAAATCGAATATAGTACCGATGGGATAAACTATACGACAATTGATCGTACGAATAATACAACCTACGGCTTCACTACAGATGCAGTCTCCTTTACCGCACGCTATGTGCGCATCAATATGGTGAATGCAGTACTCCATAATAATCCGAATAACTGGTATACGCCTACTTTATATGAAGTTCGTCTATTTGGTAATTAGGCCCATTCTAGATTAAGAAAATCGGTAACGCTCGTCAAAAGATCAAAAAAGTCCCATTTCAAGCACCTGTAGGCTGTATTTTGCCCATGCAGGTGCTTTGCTATGAGGATAAATGAAATATTGATACTAAATAAGTAACTTTTAGTTGATTGTATACGAAAAGTAAGTTATATTGGATTTATCTTAATATCAAAGCAAATTAACGATTCATATAACGAGAGGACGATAACGATGAGCGAACTAGCTGAAGTAATGAAACACAGAAGATCTGCCAACAAATTTATTCCAGATGTACATATTAGCCGTCATGAATTAGATGAAATATTTGAACTGGTCAAATATAGCCCGTCTGCATCCAATCTACAGCATGCTCATTATGTTGTGGTACAGGATGAAGAGAAGAAGCAACAACTGCATGAAGCAGCATATAAGCAGTACAAAGTATTAACGTCTTCGGCAGTGCTGGTCGTACTCGGACATATGGATGCCCATCTGAATGCCCCACAAATCTATGAAGGTCTGCTGCATCTAGGCGTACTGAATCAGCAGGAATATGATCAGACCGTAGCGATGGCGCAAGCACCGTATAAACAGCAGGGCGAACCATTCCAGCATGACGAAGCGATTCGTAATGCTAGCCTGTCAGCTATGTCATTCATGTTGGCTGCCAAGGACAAAGGCTGGGACACTTGTCCGATGATCGGCTTTGATCCAGAAGCCGTAAAACAAGTACTTTCGATCCCTGATCGTTATGTTCCCGTTCTCATGATCACACTTGGTAAAGAAGATACGAACAGCCAACGTGTACGCGGCTATCGCAAGCCTGTTGGTGAGTTTGTCAGCTACGAGCAATTCTGATATATTGACCTGCAAATCACATTTCTTCTCTATAGCTCGAATATGAATAGGTAGGCGGAGTACCAATTAAGCACCCTGGCATTCTATAAATAAAATCCTATCCTCCTTCCGATAAGCCTGTATGTAGCAACATGTCTCATTCGTTGCTATATACAGGCTTTTTGGGCTACTTTTACTACTGGTATATGTAATAGGTATAACGGATTCCTCAAACAGCGGTTTACAAATAAGCGAGAATCATCTAAACTACGTTCACAATAAAATGACATCGTGAGACAGAATAAGCTGTCTGGTGAACGCTATGACTTTATGGCGTGAAAGGAGCAACGCATGAACGATATACAGAATATATTGAATCATTATCCGATTATGATTCTCGATGGAGCAATGGCAACCGAGCTAGAAAAGGACGGAGCGAATCTGAATGATGAGCTATGGTCCGCTCGATTATTGCTGGATCAGCCGGAAGCAATCGCTGGCGTGCATCGTCGTTATTTTGAAGCAGGAGCGGATTGTGCGATTACAGCGAGCTATCAGGCGACGGTAGCAGGCTTTATGGAGCGCGGGCTTACCGAAGAGCAGGCGAAGGAATTAATTGCGCGTTCGGTGCAGCTAGCGGTAGCTGAGCGTGATGCCTTCTGGACAAGCTATCAGGAGCAGCAAAGCGAGCAGGAAGGTACGGATACGACTACGACTTCGCGTCCGCGTCCACTGGTAGCGGCATCGGTTGGTCCTTATGGAGCCTATCTGGCAGATGGCTCGGAATATCGCGGAGACTATGGACGTAGCGAGCAGGAGCTGTATGATTTTCACTATGACCGGATGCGTATCCTGATCGAAGCGGGTGCAGATGTGCTCGCTTGCGAGACGATTCCCTGTCTGATAGAGGCACAGGCGATTGTGCGTGTATTGCAGCAATTTCCGGATGTATACGCATGGATTAGCTTTAGCGCACGAGATGGCCTGCATATTAGCAGTGGCGAGTCGGTAGCCGATTGCGCAACATGGCTGGATACACAGCAGCAGGTAGCGGCAATGGGCATTAACTGTACTGCACTGGAGTATATTCCATCCCTGATTGAAACGATTGGACAGCATACGAGCAAGCCGATTCTAGTATATCCGAACTCTGGTGAACAATATGATCCGGTGACGAAAACATGGCATGGTGCTGCCTGTGGCGGCAGTTATGGGGAGCATGCACGCGCATGGTATGAATTAGGTGCGAGGCTGATTGGTGGCTGTTGTCGGACGACACCAGCGGATATTGCGGAGATTAGATCGGCGCTGCGTCCGTCGGTATCCGTGTAATCTATATTTTGATCCATATGTCGTCAGCATGTATTCATTATAGAACGTGAAAGGTAGGAGTCAGATGTCGGTGCAGCACGAACAGGAGCAAATGGAATCTCAGGGAGGACAATTTCAACGTAAAATGAAAAGTCGCCATCTGGTGATGTTATCGCTGGGCGGTGTTATTGGTACAGGGTTATTTCTGAGTTCAGGCTATACAATTAATCAGGCAGGTCCACTCGGTACGATTATTGCGTATCTCGTAGGTGCGCTGATCGTCTATCTAGTGATGTTATCGCTCGGTGAATTGGCAGTGCACTTACCAGTCACCGGAGCCTTCCATACGTATGCGGCGCGATTCATCGGTCCAGGAACAGGCTATATGATCGCCTGGATGTACTGGCTCACTTGGGCGGTAGCACTCGGTTCGGAGTTCACCGCAGCTGGGCTACTCATGCAGCGCTGGTTCCCGGACAGTTCGGTCTGGTTGTGGAGTGGAATCTTTGCATTGCTTGTCTTTTTACTCAATGCGTTCTCGGTACGTTCCTTTGCTGAGGCGGAATTTTGGTTTTCAGGGATCAAGGTAGCGGTTATTCTGGTCTTTATCGTGCTCGGCGGTGCAGCCGTATTCGGGCTATTGCCGATGAAGGAATCGGGCGGCGCGCCGTTATTGGCTAATTTTACGAGTGACGGCGGGTTGTTCCCGAATGGGATTTTCCCGATCTTTATGGCGATGCTGTCCGTTAACTTTGCCTTTTCGGGAACTGAGCTGATTGGTATCGCAGCAGGCGAGAGTGTAGAGCCGGAGAAAAATATTCCGCGCGCGATCAAAGCGACAGTGGGACGCTTGATTATTTTCTTCGTAGGTACCATCTTTGTGTTGTCTGCGCTCATTCCTTGGCGGCAGGCAGGCGTGATCGAAAGTCCGTTCGTCATGGTATTTGACCGCATCGGTATTCCATATGCCGCTGATCTGATGAATTTTGTTATTATTACGGCGCTGCTATCAGCCGCAAATTCTGGATTGTATGCTTGCTCGCGTATGTTGTGGTCGCTATCGTCCGAACGGCTATTGCCATCGGTATTTGGTCGATTAACCCAGGCGGGGATTCCGCTCAATGCGATGATTTTCAGTATGATCGGTGGTGGACTGGCACTGCTCACGAGTGTAATCGCACCGGACACAGTATACATTTTCCTCGTCTCGGTATCCGGGTTCGCAGTAGTCGTTGTCTGGATGGGCATCTCGGCATCCCATTATATGTTCCGGCGCCAGTATATTCGCGAAGGCAACCGCGTCGAAGATCTGAAATATCGAGCGCCACTATATCCGATCGTACCGATTATGGCATTTATACTTTCTCTTGCTTCCTGTATCGGGATTGCCTTTGATCCGAATCAGAGCCTAGCGTTTTATTGTGGATTAGCCTTTATGGTGCTGTGCTATGGAGCTTATTTTATACAAAACAAGTTGCAAAGGAAGTAAGCGAGCTAGAAGAAGTAAGGAAGCGCGAAGCTGATCCTGCAGGCGACTACGCAAAATGAAGAGGAACACCACGGTGACAAGTTCCGATCAAAGGTGTAGTCATCAGGAGAACTAAAAAAGCAACCACACGGTCGAATAAATGACCGGTGTGGTTGCTTTTTATCGTTAGAGCATGAGTCTATAGGTTACCGATGTCCCCATATGATCCAAACTAGAAATACAGATGTACGTTGTTTATTCGTTGATATGATCGCACTTGGAGACGTTGGAGACGACCTTAGTCTCTAGTACCACGACCGATAATAAGGTGAGATTCCACCCATTGATAGCTTGCTTGAAGCACGCATGTTTTGGACGAACGTAAACCTCAAATTGGATGGGTTCAAGGCACTAGGGAATGAGATGAAGATCTCAATAGGCAAAATGATACAGCGAATTAATATCTGCATTCAATTGATTATTGTTGCTGAGGAATACGATTGGGATGATGTCAAAGTGATGAACCGATACAGGAGCTGAATACGAATATTGTCCAGCAGCCGGACCGATCTCCATCGGAATGGAGAAGTAGCCGAGACTGTCCGTATTCCCATTTGCTACAATCGTTTTATTATTGATTCGGGTCTGCACGCCCATCGTTACGATCCCGTTTGCTACCGGATTGCCTGTGGCATCGTAAGCACGACCTTTCACGGTGATGTTATAACCAACACGCCATTTCTTGCCATAGCCATAATCAATAAAGCCATATACACCACGGTCAGTTGTGATATCACTGATCGCTACTCGGCTAATGGCTGCATTTTGATAATTAACACTGAGTGTGTATGGCGTAGAGCTGTCAAATGTCGATGGTGCATAGACTTGAATATAATAGCTACCTGCTGGCAGTGTGATCTGTCCATCTGCATTTTGCGTGAGCGAGCCTAGATTTTGCAGGTTCGCATTCCAGAGCTGAATCACATAGGAACCATGAACAGAAGGATTGTTCAGACGAAGATTGACTTTGCTTTGAGCATTCAGAGTGATTTTCGTCCAGTCCTCGTCCAGCAGATTGTCGATGGTATGCTGGCTAATAAATGGAGCGGTACCGCGATTTTTGGCAAAGAACGGATTATCATCCGGTTCATTCTGGTCGTAGCTGTCGGACAGTGTGGTGAATAGTGTGAATGGATTCGTTGTGTCCGAGCCTTGATATGAAGTCACGCTGATAAAATAATATCCTGGCGTCGCCAGATGGCTGAGTAGCTCGTATTGCCCGGCTCCTTTGGCAGAGTAGGATACCTGCTCCAGCGTCGATGTGGATGGATTAAGGCGATACAGCGTCAGGTCATAATCAACATTGCTGGTTCCTGCCGATAGAAAGGCAGTTAATTTTAATGAACGTGTCACATTGGCATAGTACCAACGTTCGCCGCCTTGCTGATCAATATAACCAGAAATCGTTGTGTCGGTACTGATCGACTCTGCTGTATCCGGCGAAATATTGCTGCCATATGTATTATCCGCTACCGTGGCAAAACTACGAGCAGAGGATAGAGTAGAAGACAACGGGATGCTGGATGTTGGAGCAGGCTTGCTGGTATGTACGTTCGTGGTGGGTTGAACATCAGTGGCTAGTGGCTGTAACGTTTGATTTTTTGGAAATGCGGGTGTGCTTGGTGTACTTTGTGCCATTGCACTGGAATGCATACCGGTCATACCGAGCGATAAGGCAAGGGCAACCATTCCTACAAATTTGAATTTCATGTAACTATCCCCTTTATATGGATTAAATAATGTTTTCAGTATAATACTAAATAACTAGTTGTCAACCTATTTTCATACTTTAGTTACCTTATTATCTAATTTATTCCATGTAAATCTAATCCTGAAGTCATGGTTGAAAAGACTCTAACTTCTAACGATAAAAGGACAAACTCTTCCAATAGCTGAAAAGGTTTGTCCTTTTATTATCTCAAGATATTCGTTGTTCAATTATGGCTGGGAAGAGTAGAGCAGCGGTAAAAAAATATGATCAATAATTTCTTCTACGGTTTCTCTAGTAAGCATCTGCTGATTGATTAAAAATTCATAACGGATCAGGTCAAAGGGAAGCGAGACGATGCGTTCTCGAATCGCTTCGGGCTTCACTTCTCCACGCTTCACAGCATGCTGCAACATTTCTCGCATAATCACATTCAAGCTGTCATCCTGCACTTTTTCTTTAAAATCAGCTAAAGCATCTGGAATAGCACGATTTCCATGATCTGCGAGGATACCGAATACCGTTTCAGAGCCAACCATCTGGATCGTATCTGTAATCTGTAGCAGAAAAGTCATCACATCCTCGCGCAGATTACCCGTATTCGGTGCCTTCATGGCAGGGCGCGGTACATATTTCATAATAGCTGCAATAACAAGCTCATGCTTACTTGGCCAGCGACGATAGACGGCATTTTTGTTCGTTTGCGCGCGTGCCGCTACGCCATCCATCGACATCTGCCCATAGCCCACTTCCTTTAATTCATCCCAGGCGGCTTGTAGTAGTGCCTGTTCTAGCACTTCACCACGTCTGCGCGTGTTTTTGGTCGAAGTATCATTCTGCTGTTGTTCTTTTTCTGAATTCATATTTATGCACCTTCCCTACTCGATATCTACATAAAATCCATATGTAACGTTGTATTTTGACTCTATCTATAATATCATATTCAAATAAGGTACTAATAGTACCTTAAATAATCGAAAAGAAGGTCATCCCATGCCAAATACATTCATTTCAAAAGTTTCTAAAGTATTGATTTCCGGTGCAAGTATTGCGGGTCCTACGCTGGCGTATTGGTTATCTCGATATGGATTTGATGTGACAATCGTAGAATTATCTCGAACTGTTCGCAGTGGGGGTTATCCAATTGATGTGCGTGGAACGGCGGTAGACGTGGCGGAGCAGATGGGAATTTATGATCGTTTACAACAGAAGAATATTCATTCCGAAAAGATTACTTTTTTGCATCCAGACGGTAGTACGGCAGGTATGATGAAGCCTATCCTGCTCACAGGTGGATCAGCGACAAGAGATATTGATCTGCCGCGTGGTGACTTAACAGCGGAGTTGTATCAGGCCACACTGGAACAGTCCGTACGCTGCCGTTTTGATGATTCGATTGCTGCACTGCATGAGGATGAACAGGGGATTCATGTTGACTTTAAGAGTGGAGAGAAGGAAACGTTTGATATTGTGATTGGTGCGGATGGGATGCACTCCAATACACGCCGATTTATATTTGGAGATGAAGCTCCCTTTACGCGGTATCTAGGCTATTGTTTTGCTGGATTTAGTGTACCGAATACACTTGGACTTGCTTATGAGAATATGGTGTATGCCTTGCCTGGACGTTATGCGATCTTAGCCGTTGTTAAGGATAGCGATAGGATGCACGCGTTTTTGAATTTTGCCACAGATGAGCTGCCGAATCTGGATTACCGGGATACCGAGCAGCAGCGCCAGCGAACCGCCGAATATTTTAAAGGAAATACGAATTGGATCATTCCTGAGCTGGTAGGGCATATGCTGCATGCAGATGATTTTTATTTTGATACCGTAAGCCAGATTCGGATGCCGAGCTGGCACAAGGGACGCGTAGCGCTTGTAGGGGATTCGGCATATGCACCTTCCTTTTTAACCGGGCAAGGTAGTAGTCTTGCTATGGTTGGAGCTTATGTTCTAGCAGGGGAGTTGGCTGGGCATGAGAATTATCGGGATGCCTTTGCTGCGTATGAGCGAATCATGCGTCCATTTGCAGAGGCGAATCAATCACTGGCGAATAACGCTTCGTTCATGATGCCGCGGACAGCTGATGATCTTGCGGCTCGAAATGAATTGCTAGATGCGATGAACACAAGCACGAGTCCAGCGATGCCGGGTAATGAATCCGGTGCAATTCATAGTTCTCTTCAACTGCCGGATTATTCCCGCTTCCTTCAAAATAACAAGTAGAATGATAGGAGATCATATTTACATTTCAAGTGTAAACCCGTCATACACAATCGCTGTAAAGGCTGGGAAAATTACCGTTCATCGGTTATACTAAAAGTAAAGAAAGCAGACCAGGCAGGTACTCCTACTTACTGGGCTGCTTTTTGACGTCTGTACCTGATGTGTACCGTTTGTTGGATACAGATGGTGCGCGGAAGATGTTGTGAAGTTGTCCCACGTGATATGACTATATTGTTGCTATATATCCGTTTTTATAATGAAGGCGTATGTACTTAAATAGATCGAAGTAGCAGAGCGTTAAGTTCAGATAGACGGGAGTTTTGACTATGAATATCGAGGTGCCTGTGATGCAGCAGGCCCGGCAATTGCTGCAAAAGTATTTTGGCTATGAGGATTTTAGAGCGGGTCAGAGTAAGATCGTGGAGAGCCTGCTTCAGCATCAGGATACGTTAGGTATTATGCCTACCGGGGGCGGGAAGTCGATCTGTTACCAGATTCCAGCGCTCGTGCATGATGGAGTAACGCTTGTCATTTCGCCACTGATCTCGCTCATGAAGGATCAGGTGGATGCACTGGAAGCGGCAGGTATTCCGGCAGCATATATTAACAGCACACTGAGTGGACGCGAGGTGAACGAACGAATTCGCGCTGCACGTAGCGGCGATCTGAAGCTACTCTATGTTGCACCTGAGCGACTCGAACTGGATTGGTTCCGCGATGAGATGAACAGTGTGAACATCACCTGCCTGGCAGTGGATGAGGCGCACTGTGTGTCCCAGTGGGGACATGATTTTCGGACGAGTTATTTAGAGATTGCACCTTTTGTCGATCAGATGCCATCACGTCCGATGGTCGCTGCCTTTACGGCGACGGCAACGCCGGAAGTACGTAATGATATTTTGCGACTGCTACAGCTTCGTCATCCAGAGGTGTTCATTACTGGACTAGGACGAGATAATCTGTCGATGTCTGTGCTGCGCGGAACGCAGCGCAAGGAATTTGTCATTGATTATGCACGTACACATGAAAATGATTCCGGTATTATCTATGCAGCGACGCGCAAGGATGTAGACGATCTGTACAGTCGTCTGCTGAGCGGCGGTGTCCAAGCGGGACGTTATCATGCGGGCATGAGTGATGAGGAACGTGATCGCAGTCAGGAAGCCTTCCTGTATGATGATATTCGGGTCATCGTAGCAACAAATGCGTTCGGGATGGGGATTGATAAATCGAACGTAAGGTATGTTATTCACTATAATATGCCGAAAAATATGGAAGCTTATATTCAGGAAGCTGGACGCGCCGGGCGTGATGGCGATCCAAGTGAATGTATTTTGCTGTTCAGTCCACAGGACATCATGACGCAAAAGTTCCTGCTGGAGCAAAATATGAACGAAGGCGATCGCAAGCATAACGATTATCGTAAAATGCAGCAGATGATCGACTACTGCTACACAACCAAATGTCTGCGTAATGCGATGCTGGATTATTTTGGCGAAGAGCATTCTGGCGAGCCCTGCGGTCAGTGTAGCTCATGCCGCGATAGCCGCGAGCTGGTGGACACGACGATCGAAGCACAAAAGATCTTCTCGTGCATTTATCGACTACGCGAACGCTTTGGTGTATCTGTGGTTGCACAAGTACTCAAAGGCTCCCGCAATAAGAAAATACTGCAATACAAATTCGACGAATTGCCGACCCATGGCTTATTATCCCATCTGACGGAAAAGGAAATCTCCGAACGGATCAATGTACTTGCTGCCGAAGGCTATCTGCTGCTCACCGAAGGTCAGTATCCGGTCGTCAAATTACAGCCGCTTGCTGCGGAAGTACTCAAAGGGCAGCATAAAGTAATGCAGCGTGCACCACTGCCTGTAGCCACACCTGCTGGACGCACAACAAGCAGTAGCCGTTCCCGTTCAGGTAATGAGGAGCTGTCTGCGGTGAATGAAACGATCTTCGAGCAATTGCGACTGATTCGGCGTGAACTGGCGTCTCGTGAAGGTGTGCCATCATATATCATTTTCAATGATGCGACACTACGCGAGATGAGTGTAGTCGAGCCGCAAAGCGAAGGTGAGATGCTGACGATCAAGGGTGTCGGTGAGGTGAAATATCGCAAGTACGGCGAACCGTTCCTTGCCTTTTTCCAGAAGAAGACGATGGAAGAGAATAGCACGTATGGGGACGAATATTAATAATTATATAGAAGCATGAAAAAAGGGAACCTCATCTGTAGAGGTTCCCTTTTTCATGCTTGTATCGCTTTCATAACAGCCACATACGATAAAGTTAATTAAGCCGTTTTGCGGCGGAATAGCAGCTGATCCAGTGAGAAGCCAGTATTATTACTCACTGCGAGGTACAGAGCGACCAGAATAAAAGCAAGATCAAGCTCATAACCAGCCATTTGTCCGTTACCCATCAGCCCAGCAGATAACTTCACGGTGAAGATGGCTCCGAGTAGAACGATAATAAGCAGAACGGATACATAACGTGTAAACAAGCCAACGATCAGCAGAATGCCGCCAACGAGTTCAATCGGGGACACGATATAAGCGAGGAAACCTGGAATGCCTACGCTTTGGAACCAGCCAGATACACCGTCCATACCCATTTGGAATTTACTAATGCCGTGCGCCAAAAAGAGAATACCAAGTACAACCCGCATGATCGTGGATACTACTGTTAATTTCATTATAAACACTCCTTTGATAAATTGGTTACTAAAAGTAATTTACAGCCTATTTGTTATTGTGTCAAGAAAATAATTATTTATGTGTATATATTATAATCTTTAGTAATATTTGTTGGATCAAGTAAACTACGCATAATCACAATAGATATCGGTTGGATCATGTCGTGCTCACTTTCTGATTTCAAAATCATCGACTCCCTAGTATGTATTGTTGTTGTAGTTGATAACAAGAATAGGATGAGGAATTTCTTAGAGAAGTCTATGAAAAGAGCCATGCAAACTACGATGAGTTTACATGGCTCTTTTATAGTGAATAGCGTACTTTGTTGATCAAAAGAAAACGATAAATATGTCTAGCTTTTCGGATGATGATCTTGAATTATATGAACTCAAGCAGCAGATTTGCGTTTGAACAGCACCTGATCTATCGCGAATCCGGTGTTATCACTAATGACCAGGTACAGAGCGACCAGAATGAAGGCAAGGTCAAGTTCATAGCCAGCCATCTGCCCATTACCGAGCAAGCCGACAGGGAGTCTAACCGTAATGATGGCACCAATCAGAACGAAGATGAGCAGCACAGATACATAACGCGTGAATAGACCGACAATAAGTAGAGCACCACCAATTAACTCAATAGGAGAGACGACATAAGCGAGAAACGAAGGAATGCCCATGCTCTGAAACCAGCCGCCGACACTTGCCATGCCCATTTCAAATTTACTGATTCCGTGAGCTAGAAACATGATACCGAGTACAACACGCATGATAGTCGATACGATTGTTATTTTCATCATTTACACTCCTTTGAGAGAGAGAAATCAATTACTAAACGTAATTTACTACTGCCATATGTGAGATGTCAATTAAATATTAGATGTGTTTATTAATTGTTTGCAGAAGTAATGTTTGTTGAAGAAAGTAAATGAGTAGTGGTAGCAATGTATACTAGCGAGGCATAGTACCAATTAGCTATAAAACTTTTTTTGCAAATATAGAGCATTTGAAGAGCGAGAGCATCCTAAGGGGTACGCGTTGTATTTTTATGGCTGGTCGCGTTTATACGTATCTATATCTATTGCGAACGATTGATGTTGGAAATGAGCAAATCGCTATCTATCCATCTATTGGAATTGCAGATGAGAATAGGATTTTATTTGCGTGATCCCGCTACACGCCTGTATGATGGTAATTACCAGCAATACGCTGATTTTATCCATAGCAAGGAGCATAATTACAATGGATATTGGTTCGATGATTCGTGCCATTCGCAAACGTAAAAATATAACGATTGCCCAGATTTGTGAACAAACAGGCCTGTCTCAAGGATTCATGAGCCAACTAGAAAATAATAAAACATCTCCTTCGCTTGCGACACTGGAGAGTATTGCCGCTGTCCTAAACGTATCGCTAGCACATATACTACTTAGTCGTGAAGAGCGTATTAACGTCGTTAAAAAGGATGAGCGTCCGCTCACGTCCATTGGCAAGCAGCCGATGAAAGTCTATGAACTCGGGATCACTCGTCATATGCGTGTGACCCTGGTTGAACTACCTGCCGGCTACGCTAGCTCGGACAAGATGATCGCACATGAAGGCGAAGAGATTCATACGATTGTTGAAGGACAGCTTCGCGTCGAATATGGCTCGGAAGTAGCTGAGCTGAGTGCCGGCGATAGCTTCAGCTGGAGTGCGGTCGTGCCGCATCGTGTGACTAATATTGGTGAGGATACGGCAAAGGTGTTGATCTCGGTTTATCGTGAACGGGAGTGGGTGTGAGTGAATAACAGCGCATCGTTGTTTCATACCTATATAGGTATTGATTATTCCGGCGCCGATACACCTGACTCACGAATCAAAGGATTGGCGGTTGCTGTAGCAAGTCAGAATGAGCCTTTTCAATTGCAAGCTCCACCATCTGATCCACGCTTCAAGCCTGAACGTGAGAGTCAGGCTTCATTATGGTCAAGACGAGCGGTCTATCGCTGGCTACTACAGGAGCTTCATACTAGCCAGCAGCGCATCATCGTTGGGCTAGATCATGGATTATCCTATCCGCTTCAACAGCTGGAGCGCCTCGGTCTGAGCAACTGGGATGAATTCCTACATTGGAGTCATCGTACGTGGAGAACGACTCGGCTCACTATGAAGCAAAGTAAGGCACAGACGGATTATGTGAATTCGACCGATAAGCGTCTTGTTGAACGCGAGTTCATTCCATCTACCAAGAGTGTGACTGATCTGGATCGAGTATCCGGTATGCAAGGTGCGGTGTCGTACTCCACGCATACGGGGCTACCATGGATCTACCGACTTCGTCGCTGGCAGCAGCGCGGATTGAATATCCATTTCTGGCCGTATGATGGCATGATCGTGCCTGAGCATCGTCATGTGATTACGGAAGCTTATCCATCGCTCTATCGTCGCCGGATGAATGATTCGTCTCCATATGAGACATTGAGCGAGCATGAACGGGATGCTGCTTATATCGCGAGCTGGCTACAAGCGCGCGACCGTACAGGTACGCTGGCACCTTATCTGGAGCTGGCTACACTCAGTCATGAAGAACAGCAGCTTGCCTTGCTGGAAGGCTGGGTGCTGGGCTGTCTATAATTGAACATTAAGGAGTGGATCGTCATATGAAGATTGTTCTGTCTTCACTGAATGCCAAGTATATTCATACCTCACTCGCGATTCGTTGTCTCAAAGCATATAGCGAAAAGGAATTTGATATTGAGCTAGCAGAATATACGATCAAAGATCCGGTGATGAATATCGTGTCCGATCTGTATCGCAGACAGCCGGATGTGATCGGGTTCTCCTGTTATATTTGGAATATTGAAGAGACGATTCGCGTGATCGAAGTGCTAAAAAAAGTCATGCCGAACACGCGTATTATACTCGGTGGCCCTGAAGTGTCGTATGATACGGAGCAGTGGATGGAGCGGATTCCGCAGGTTGATTTTATTGTAGTAGGTGAAGGAGAAGAGACATTCCACCATCTTTTGCAAGAGATCGAAGGTGCAGGTAAATACCATTTTATTTATGGCGTGGCTTATCGTAAGGGCGATGAGATTATCGTGATGCCGGGCAGACCGAAGCAGGATCTGAATGAGCTCCCCAGTCCGCACCGTTTTCCAGAGGATATTCCTCATTTATCGAAGCGTGTGGTGTATTTTGAGACGAGTCGTGGTTGTCCATTCAGCTGCCAGTTTTGCCTGTCCAGTATCGAGGTTGGTGTACGGTACTTTGATATCGAGCGTACGAAAAGTGATATTTTGTACCTGATCGACAATGGTGCCAAGCTGATCAAATTCGTCGATCGCACCTTTAATATTAAGCGCGATTATGCGCTGGAGATGTTTACGTTTTTGATTGAGAATCATAATGGCTGTACGTTCCAGTTTGAGATCACCGCCGATATTATGCGTCCCGAAGTACTGGATTATCTGGCTGAGCATGCACCACCAGGTGTATTCCGCTTTGAGATCGGCGTGCAATCGACCAATGACCCGACCAATGAGCTGGTCAAGCGGCGTCAAAACTTCACCAAGCTGAGCCGCACGGTCAATACGATTAAACGCTCTGGTAAAATCGCTCAGCATCTCGATCTGATCGCTGGTCTGCCGATGGAGGATTATGCTACATTTCGCAAAACATTTAATGATGTGTTTGCGCTGGGACCAGAAGAATTACAGCTTGGCTTCTTGAAAATGTTACGCGGCACCGGGCTACGACTGGATGCGGAGAAGTATCAGTATACGTATATGGATCATGCACCGTATGAAATTTTGGGCAGTCATGTGCTGTCCTTTGAAGATATTGTACGGCTGAAGCGACTGGAAGATGTACTCGAAAAGTACTGGAATGCGCACCGAATGGATCATACGCTGGATTATTTGATGAAGCATGAGTTTGAGTCGCCGTTTGACTTTTTTCAGGCATTCGGTGATTACTGGGAACTGCAGGGCTGGCAAAAGATCGGGCATCAGCTTGAAGATTTGTTCACTCGCTTACGCTCCTTTTTACAGCAGCATGGTATGAAGCGCCCGGATATTATACAGGGGCTCATGAAGCTGGATTACTTGCTCAATCATCGGCAAAAACCGCGCAAAATCTGGTGGGACGATGCGCCGGATAAGGAGATAGTTAGTCGGTATTTGCAGGAAGCTGTACAGCGTCCCGAAGGCATACCTTTAGCATGGACGGCTACAGGTCAGAATGAGCGCGAGCTGAACAAGCATATTGTGCTGGAGGAATTACCTTTTCGTCTCGATGCGGTGCTGGCAGGTGAGCTGGAACAAGCAGATGAGAGTGGAAGTGTGCTGATGATAAGCTATCGTCAGCAGGATCAGCCTAAGCCCGACTATATCATTAGGAGTAAGCAGCAATCTGAAGTCTAGTGGATCGGTTATCTAGTTAAATGGGGGTCGTCAGTTGAACTGTACGATCCCTATTTGCATAAAGGCTAGGCATTATACATACCCGATATAATGAGAAGGATTTTAGCGATAGACTCTATACATTTTAGCGAATAAGGAGGATACCAGATGAGCTATAGCTGGGTAGGTAGTCGGTATATGTTTCTGGATGAGATTTCGGTTACAGAGCAGAAGGGCATCCATATTGGACGCTATGGCGGCAACACGCTGAGTGGCGCCAGCAAGAATGAAGATGGATTGATCGTTCTGCACGGAGATTCTGGAAATTGGCGGCTTGCCGTTGTACTGGATGCACATCATAGTGCGGAAAGCGCAGAGCTGGTCGTCGATCATCTGCTGAACCGTAGAGATGAGTTGACTGCATTGCTGGATCGTGAGGATGCCTTACAGCAGTTGGAGCGATATATCGTAGCGTTGTTTTCCGAAGAGGCGTTTCGCACCGCTTGTGGTCAGGTGAAAGGGGAGACGGCGCTTCTGATCGTATTACAACGCGATCAATATGTATGGTGGTTTTCCGTAGGCGATTGTGTTGCGTATGTACTTCATCCCAAACTGGCACGGCTCGGTCAATATGCGCTGAATCAGCGTCAATTTTACGAATGGATCGGTCAGGTGAACACGTTCGATCATACGGTCCCCTGTTACAGCAGTGGACGTCGTCAATTGCGAAATGGGCGGAATATGATTGTGCTATTAACAGATGGCATTTTGGAAGGAGCAAGCGGGGAGTATGATCAGGGCTCCACGCTATATAGTGCATTGTATAATGAGCATAGCATGAGTGTGAATCTGCATGGCATGCTGGATCATCTGCATACGACTGGCTCCTATGACAGTGCCACGATTATATGCTGGGAGTACGATTATGAGGGTGAGGCGGATATGCCATCTGATCAGAAGCCAGCGGATATGACAGATTGATGTTGTGATGGAGCTCTTGATATAGGGATGAAATGCTCTGTGTACGCTCTCTCTATATGTATGTAATTGATATTGTAGCGACATCAACAACATGCGAAATAACAAACAAAGCCATTAAGGAAAGGAAGAATCCTATTGACTTCTATACAACCGAACCATTCTAACGATACAACGACAGAGCAGCTACCCAGCGAACACATCGACATTCCAGCTGCGCCGACGGCAGAGGTACATACGGATCTGCCAGCAGATCAGCAGCGGATTCTGGCTGCTACCTATGCCTTTGTGAAGCAGGAGCTGAGCGGGGAGACGAGCGGGCATGATTGGTGGCATATTCATCGAGTCGTCCAGATGGCACGCCGACTCGCACTAGCGGTCGGAGCGGATGATTACATTTGCAGTATGGCAGCGCTACTACATGATATTGCCGATGAGAAGCTGAATCCGTCCAAAGAAGTGGGGATGCAGCGTGTCGCTGACTGGTTAGAGCAACAACAGGTAGACGAGGTGGATCGGGAGCATATTACGTTTATTATTACGAATATGTCCTACAATGGTGGTAATAATCCGCCGCTGCCGTCAATGGAGGGCAAGATCGTACAGGACGCCGATCGTCTCGACGCGATTGGAGCGATTGCGATTGCACGTACATTTGTCTATGCCGGTCATGTAGGCGATATGATGTACGATCCAGACCTGCCTGTGCGCGAGCAGATGACTGCGGAGGAATATCGTAACGGACGCAGTACAGCGATTAATCATTTTCATGAAAAATTGCTTAAGCTCAAAAATCGTATCAACACTCCGGCAGCACGTCAGATCGCTGAAGAGCGACATCGGTATATGGAGGATTATGTAGCACGCTTTTATCAGGAATGGGATGGACGCTGACATAAGCTGACGCAAGCAACTGAACAAGCAGATTCGGTCATACCATGAAGTTCATTTAAGCTATATAGTTGTTTAATAGAGTATGTTGAATCTCTGCCATAGACCGTAATCATATTACTCATATAGAGCATTAGCACTTGGCTGAGTTATCCCAATACCAGGTGTCTATGCTAAGACTGTGTATTTGAGAGCAATATAAAAAGCCGCCCTGGTGCAATGTGAGCAGGAATTCATTCCTGATATCATATGCATGAGGGCGGCTGTTTGCGTTTGGTAGGATGACGTTTTATTGTAAGTGAGATGTTATCCCGTATAAATAAAGCTATCATACAGCCGGGCTTCTCCGCCACGTGCTTGGATCGTAATACGCTCACAGGTGCGATCTGGGAAAATCAGACTTGTGATGGCGTACATCCCGTCTGCGGCGAATACTTCGACCGAGCAGCTATCCACGACAATTCGTATATTCAGGTGACTGCTATACGGAATATGCACCTGCTGTCCACGCGCGAATAGCGGATCAAAGTCCGTTCGTCCAGAATGCTCGCGTCGAACGCTGAGCAGTTCACTTGCCGCATGATAACTGATCGTTGTATACTGCTCGCTCGTATGATGGATGGTGACGGTTAGCTCGTCCAGTCCGTCATGCTGTAAGCGAAGCTGAAGATCCGCGATCTCGGCATCCGTGGATAGCTCATACGGCTGTTCCTCTGATAGCGTCAAGCCCGACAGCTTATGCTTAGCTGTAAAGTGACGATCTAGCTCGGCTACCGGTCTCTGGCAAATGAGCAATTGATTTTTTAGTGGTCGCAGACACAGCACGCGCGGAATCGTCATCGCTCCATTCCAATCACCAGTAGGTAGCTCACGCGCATACCGCCAGTTATTCATCCAGCCGATATAGATGCGCCGACCATCCTGTTCCGGTATATCTGAAAAGCTAACGCCTGCGTAATTATCACGTCCATAATCGAGCCACTGAATCCGGTTATACTCTGGCATAAACTGCCTGCCATCAAATGAGCCGATAAAATACTGTGTACGCGAGCCATTGCCCAGCTCCGGTTGATCGCCCGTGCTGACAAGTAACACCCATTTACAAGAGCCAGTCCCCTCAATCGGTAAACGAAACAGATCCGGGCACTCCCATACCCCTTCATGTGATCCGTAGCCTTCACCAAACGTACTCTCTAGCTTCCACTGTAGTAGATTTTTGGATGTATAAAAGGATATGGTCTGTCCCGTCGCAACAACCATCACCCAGTAGCCTTTGGGGCGATACCAGAATACCTTGGGATCGCGAAAATCCCGAGCTGTATTGCTGGTCAGTACCGGATTGCCTGCATACTTGGTCCAGGTGCGTCCGCGATCATGGCTATAGGCAAGGCACTGACTTTCGGTATATGACGCAGGCATATCTGTGTCATTTGCTTCCTGATGATCGAGATGACTGGTATAGATCGCCACCATCCCGGGTTCATCAGGGAAAAGCCCGGACGTATTTTGCCAGTCGATCACAATACTACCGGAAAAGATCGTGCCCTGTTCATCCGGATGTAGCGCAATATCAAGCTCTTCCCAGTCGATCAAATCCGTGCTGACCGCATGTCCCCAGTGCATCGGCCCCCAGACATTAGAATGTGGATGATACTGATAAAATAAATGATATTCCCCTTCAAAATAGACCAATCCATTCGGATCATTCATCCAATGTTGCCGCGGTGAAAAATGGAGCTTGGGCTTGTACCGTTGTAAATCAGACGTTTCCATCGTGTACCCACCTTTCGAGAGGAATCACTGCGGAATGATTTGATAACGCTTACAAATAATGATGTTGCGGAGTCTTGTTCACAAGTTGGAAAGCGACCATACCGTGTACTCTATACGTTATACAATTGGATCGTGTGACCCCACTGCTCATCATGTAGATGAGTGAAGGGCTCAAGTTTATTTTATCCAAATAATTAGGAGATAGCCATACTTACTTTTGTAAAAGAATGGATATGATAAAAGGCATCTGCAGTACAATCAGCAATATCCAATCTCTCTACATCGAATAAGCTTCTATCGCTCACAAACTAAAAAACTGCCAATAACGATCCACCGTGGTGGACAATGATTGGCAGTGAGTAATTAAGCTTATACGATACTGGATACTTTACGTGCTTGAACATCTAGCTGCTGTGCGGATGAAGCGAGCAGATTGAACTCTTGCAGTACAGTTTCAATTTGTTCACGGCTATGCTCGACATTGGTATGCACATCGGTTGTGCCGTCAGAGATTTTGTAGATTTCCTTGGTGATGGAGTCGACGCTGTGTTTGACTTCGATGATGGATGATTCGACCATACCGGATAGCTTGCGTACTTCTTTGGCGACGATATCGAATCCACGCCCGAATTCGCCTGCATGAGCCGCTTCGATTGCAGCATTTAATGCCAGAAGCTGAGTTTGGGAAGAGATTTCGCGGATCGTTTTGACTACATTTTGAATCGCCTGTGCCTGACGCTGAAGATTGTCCAGTACGAGCGTATTTTCAGAAGCAACGGAGGCAATTTTATGAATGCTAGTGAGCAGCTCGCCATTGCGCTTAATGCCATCCTCGGCACGACGTGTTAGATCATCCGCCATATGCTGCATATCGGATACGACATGCGTAATATTGATCTGACGACTTGTAATATTGGTGGCGATTTTGCAGATGCCGATGACGCGTTTGCCATCCTCATCATAGATTGGCATATAGGTAGCTTCTAGCCAGAGTGGATTGCCTGTCGCATCTCTGCGTTTGATTTTATCCTGATAGCTGCGACCGGATACCAAGCCTCTCCACATCGCTTCATACTCATTAGACTCAGCGAACTCTGGGAAGCAAAACTGCTTGTGGTTCATACCTAGCATATCTTCAGGGCGATAGCCCATCGCCTGGGCAAAATTATCATTGACATAAGCAACCTGTCGATCCGTATTAAAACGGATAATCGCCAGATTTTGATTCATCGCTTTGAGTACAAGCTGATCTTCAACTTTAAAATGAGATGTAGCTATAGCAGGAGCTGGTATAACAGGGTTATAAGTGGACATATAAATCCTCCATCATTTGTTCTTAAATTTAGGATAATTAGATAATTATAGGAAAGGGGAATCAGAAGCGTTTTATATTACGCCATAGGTAAGAGATTAAGTTAACGTGCTGTATACTTATTTATCGTATGCGATTCAAATAAAGATTAGGTATTTTTGACTAGATTTGTCGAAAAAACAAGAAATAAGTTTAGAAAAATTAAATTTTCCGCCATATAGTAGCTAAATTTATAAAAAAGAGCATGAATGGAAGGAAAATGGATCACTAAACAAGCTTATCAAGCTGGAAATAAATAATAGAGTGCACAAGCTGAATTACTGTAAATTTGTTTTAAAGGCTACGAAGCAAGTATAGGGTAAGATGTACTTTTTCCTGCTTGATCGGTAACTGGATGGTGTATATATGTAGCAGGAGAGAATATGCCGATATAGCTTTAACTCTGGTTCCTAGAAGGTGTAAATGGGATTGGATATAAAGGTGAAATGGCTATTGTCGATTAGGCTCCTTTCTTCGCAGGTCTACCTGATGTTATATATAGCTAATTCGTATCAGGTTCGACTGCAAATCTATATGATCTGATAGTAGGTGCGAATCAGATTATACATACAAATTATCTAAGACTATAGATGTTGTTGGAGCAAGGTTATTTTGTCGAATATGAGTCTTTGTAATTGGTTGATCTTAAGTCTAATGGTTCATTTGCTTAAATGTCTATTACACATAAAAGTGGTCGTTGATTCACCTCAAGGAATATTTTCTTTCATTTGCAGACGACTCCTAATGTTATGGGAAGTTACGAGTCCTACAATTGATCCCGAGGTCTGGTTGTTCTCATCAAATGGGAACGCTATACTTAAAAGTAACATCCTCGGTGCGATATTTTGCTGTCGTTAATCCTGTTCACTTCGCTGTTTGGAATGAACAATAATTTTGAATTTAAGCTGGTTTTTCTATTATTTTAAAAGCTCATAATTTTACTACTTTAGTGTGAGTGATCTGCTCACACGATGTGAAATGGAAAAGGGATTTTGGAAAGTGAAAATCCATACTACTTTAGTGTGAGTGATCTGCTCACACGATGTGAAATGGAAAAGGGATTTTGGAAAGTGAAAATCCATACTACTTTAGTGTGAGTGATCTGCTCACACGGTGTGAAATGGAAAAGGGATTTTGGAAAGTGAAAATCCATACTACTTTAGTGTGAGTGATCTGCTCACACGATGTGAAATAGAAAAAGGGATTTTGGAAAGTGAAAATCTATACTACATATAGCAGGTGTTAATCATGTAATAAGACAGATCAAGCTGTTGCCAACCGTCACTCGCCTCATAGTGTTATGAACCTGTCGATTGCTTCTAATCCAACAGATTCATGGTTTATGAAAGGAGGACTAACCCTAATGGAACGTTTTGTTGATTATAGTGGAGAACCGTATGCGATCTGGGCCATTTTACGCCGCGGTGATTCCGTGATGGTCAGATGTGATTGTGGAAGTATGGCTTATATTCGCCGGGAAGGTGAGGAGAAGGATGTTGTGCTCACCTGCCCCAATTGCATGCTCAAAAAGATATACGGATGCCCGGCAAGCTATCAGGTGTCTACTAGATGTGATCATTGTGAACGATGGTTTAACGAATATTTAAAAGATGAACGTCAATTCACACATCGTGTACTCCACTATCCCTGTCCGCATTGCGGTGCAGTTCAAGCGGTGTCTGTGAAGAAACGATTCGACAACGCGTATTATTCATATGTGATTGAAGGAGAACGGGACCCTTATTTTAAGATGCCGCTGTATTTTGTGGCGTCCTTTCGAGGTAAGCCTGTCTGGGCACTGAACCGCGACCATCTACAATATATGATTGATTATATTAGTGCAGATCAGCGCCAACGTCCAAGCTATGCGTATACACGGACAGCCTCCTACCGCCTACCACGCTATATGAAAGAAGCGAAGAATCGCGAAGATATCGTCAAGCTACTCAAGCGTATGCAGAATCAGACTTAAATCATATTCTGGTAGTAGTGATCTAAAGAAGTAGAGCTTGAAAATGTAAGGATCGAAAATAGGAGTGCCAATAGCAGCATTCCATGTGGAGGAGCGGACTTCATGAGTCGTTACGAAGATCGACTGAACGATGATAATCGTCGTCGCACAGAAGAGCGGTTAACTTTTTCAACGTTAGATCAACTGGTTGCGATGTGTGGACAGCTACACAACAATTGGCTTTATACCAATGTGGATCGGTGGGAGCAAGACCCGCTAAATACACCTGTCTATTATTTTGATGAGGACTGGCTTGCTGATCAGGAAGCAGAGGAACAAGCGACCGAGAATGAACGAAGCGATATTATTCCAAATGACCTGCTGCAAGAAGGGCTACAAACCTGGTTTGAATTTGCAACATTTGAAGACGTGATTGATGTGCTGCATGATGCAGAGCAGCCTGTCACCCTTCCGATGATCGTGATCGCGCTCAAATATTATTACGAATATGATGCGTTTCTCGATTATGAAGACGTCGTAGCTCGTCTACAGCTACACGATGTGCTGAAAAAAGTAAGTGACGACAATGAAATCTAACCTGACGAACGGTATACCCAATCCAGCTTGAATAAATAGATCATACGCACGATATATAGAAAGGATGAATAGTAATGACGAATCCAGATACATACCGCTTTCAGGTGAATTTAAGCGGCATGATTAATATTTTATCGAATCATCTGTACAGTAATCCACGTGTCTTCTTACGTGAAGTGATGCAAAATGGTGTGGATGCGGTGACTGCACGCACACAGCTAGAGCCTGGGCATACCGGGCAGATTCATATCGAGCTGATGGGAGACGTGACGAATCGAACGCTGGTGATTGAAGATAACGGAATCGGTTTGACAGAGGAAGATATTCATGAGTTTCTAGCACAGATCGGTCAATCCTCCAAACGCGGCGAAGCCGCATTTACTGGAGAGACTTCGTTTATTGGACGCTTTGGTATTGGACTGCTGTCCTGTTTTATGGTTAGTGACGAGATTGTGATGGTCACACGCTCGGCAAAAGGTGGGCCGACGCTGGAATGGCGCGGTCAACCGGATGGTACGTACAGCATTCGCAAGCTGGATACAGAGCTGTCGCCAGGGACGAAGGTGTATTTGCGCTGTAAACCGGGTAGTGAAATGTATTTTGATCCTGAATATTTGGCAGAGGGCTTGTATTATTATGGAGCTCTGTTGCCATATCCAATTACATTACATGATGGAGAGAAGACCAAGGTCATTAATGATCATCGTCCAGTATGGCTGCATGAGCCTGAGCTGGCACGCAGTCATCGTGATGAAGTGCTGGACTTTGGCGAACGCTTGATGGGCGAACGGTTCAAGGATTTTATTCCACTACGTACCTCTTCCGGTCGTACAGGCGGGATTGCGTTTGTATTACCGCATTCCGTAAATTTGAATGCAAAGCGTTCACATCAGGTATATCTGAAGTCGATGCTCGTATCGGATAAAGCGGAAAATATCTTGCCAGACTGGGCGTTCTTTGTGAAATGTCTGATCTGGACGGATGAACTGCAACCAACTGCTTCACGTGAGCATTTTTATGAGGATGAGAAGCTGGAGGTTGTACGGGAGGAGCTCGGCGATTCGATTCGGAGCGAGCTGATGCGCATGGCAGACTATGACTCGGATCGGTTGCAGCATATTATCCAGCTGCATGTATTGTCGATGAAAGCACTGGCAACGGAGGATGAGCAATTTTACCGGATTATTCATCGCTGGTTGCCATTTGAAACGACATTTGGTCGCCGCACATTAGGTGAGATGTTGAAGGAGCATGATACGATTCATTTCACGCTCACGCTGGATGAATATCGTCAGATCACGCATGTGGCAGCAGCACAGGCAATGCTCGTTGTGAACGGCGGTTATATTTATGACGCGGAGCTGATGGCTGCGCTGCCGCTGGTGAATGAACGAGTGAGCACAAGTCGTCTTCAGCCAGAGGATGTATCGCTATCCTTTATTGACCTGACGCCGGATGAGCGTCGTGCGTATTATGAGCTGACACGAACAGCAGATACGGCATTGCAGCGTTTTCGTTGTCAGATTCAATTGAAGCGTTTCAAGCCATCTGAATTGCCTGCACTGTTCACCTTGTCCAAGGAATCGTCGGAGCTGCGTTCACTGGAAGCAGCGAAGGAAGTGAGTACCGATACACTATCATCTATTCTAGGCAGTCTCGGTTCAGCCATGGAGCAATCGGCTTATTCCACGCTGTATCTGAATCTGGATAACCCGGTTGTAAGCAAAATTTTCATGCCGGGCAATGAAGCGATGATGATCGTTGCTGTGGAGATGCTGTATGTGAATGCGCTGATGATGGGTCATTATCCGATGAATCGTCAGGAATTAGCTACACTCAACCAGGGGATTTTGCGCTTTATTGAACTTGGTCTGTCTGCGGGAGGAAATGGGGGAGCGCAATGAGCGAAAGATTTGCGGATCCCGAATGTAAGCAGTTATTCTGGCAAGCACGTGCACTCCCGAATGGGACAGCTAAGGTAGAACTATTGGAACAAGCTGTACGTATTGCAGACGCGCTGGGAGATATAGAAGGAGCATATATGATCCGTGAGGATCTTGTAGATGCTGCCGTATTCAGCGGCTATCCGCTTAAGGCGATCACTCACTTTTCCTGGCAACTCGGACAGTTTGACCTGAATCCGATCTACGATGAACGTCAGTTACTATGGTCTTACAAATGGATCGTCAGCAACTCGTTACATTTTCCGCAGATTAGCCGTCAGCAGTTGATGGAGCTGATGTTGGATATGCGGGATCGTTATCTGCGTGCCGGATATAGTGAGCGTACGTATTACTCGAATCTGTTCGCCTTTTATGTGCATACCGGCGAATTTGAACTGGTCGACGAATATTATGCCCAATATACCAAAATGAAGCGTGAGTCGATTAGCGATTGCCGCGCTTGTGATCAGAATGAGATCGTAGGGTATTTTGCCAAAACGAAGCGATACAAGGAAGCTGTCCAAGCAGCCAAGCCGATCGTGAACGATAAAATGCGTTGCGAGGAAATTCCACATTTGACCTATGCAGAGCTACTTGTGCCACTGTATCAGCTAGGTCAGCATGAAGAAGCAGCCAGCTATCAACAACTGAACTATCCGATGATCCGTAGCAATCGGGATTTCTTATACAGCATCAGCAAGCATATTGCGTATCTGACACACGCTGATCCGTTCAAAGGATTAGAAATCTACGAGCAGCACGCATCCTGGTCGCTGGATTGCGACAGTCCGATGGATCGGATGTACTTCCATGCGTCAGCAGCCGGGTTATTTGCAGTACTGGCGAAGGAACAGGTGAATTTTCAAATTCGTTTACCCGAAGCCTATCCCTATCCAGAAGATCGTCAGGATGTGACTTCGTTAGCCCGTCATCTAAAGGAGATGGCATTCGATATCGCAGGGCAACTAGACCACCGCAATGGAACTATGCATTATATGGAATTGATGTCTAATTTAGCTGAACCGCAAGTGATGTAATGACCAACTACAGGAGGAATGAGCCATGAGTATGGATACGGAACGAAGTTACGATGAGCTGTTAGAAGACGCCTACGATTTACCTAATGGACATGCCAAGCTTCAATTGTTGGAGGAAGCTGCGCGAATAGCCGATTCACTTGGCGAGGTCGAGGCTGGTTATGAGATTCGGGGAGAGATTGTAGAAACGGCTTCATTTAGCGGTTTCCCACGTACAGCGCTGGTTGCGTTCTCCTGGCAGCTCGGTCAATTTGATAAAAACCCAGAGATGTATGACGAATGGAACTTATTGTGGTCATACAAATGGGTTCTCGGCTATATTGCATCCTTCCCTGAAATCGAACGTTCGCAAATTGATGAGCTGTTAGAAGATATGCGCCGTCGTTATTTGGAATTTGGATATAGCGATTATACGTACCATTATTATAAGTTTGTCATCGCGATGGATTATGGTGAGCTGGATGTAGCGGAGCAGGCGCTGAATCAACTGAAAACGATGCAGCGCGATGATCTGAGCGATTGCGATGCCTGTGAGCAGACGGAGTTTGTCGACTTTTGGGTACAGCGTGGGAATGATGAGAAGGCACTTGAGATGGCAAAGCCGATCATGAAGGGCAAGATGAGCTGTGCAGAAGTACCTCATGTGACATTGCCCAAGATTCTAATGCCGCTCTATCGCAAAGGTGATCAAGCCGAAGCAGACCGCTGGGAGAAAAAAAGCTACAAGCTTGTTCATGATAATACAGATTTTGTAATGGCAATTGGTGAGCATATCGGTTATTTGACGATTACCGATCCATACCGAGCACTGGAACTGTTCGAGAAGCATGTGCACTGGACTGATCTGAACGAAGCACCGATCGACAAAATGCTATTCCATGCTTATGCCAGCGGGATGTTCAAGCGTCTTGCACAAGAAACGGTTCAGTTCAATGTGAAGCTGCCATCCTCGTATCCACATCCTGAGCATGCAACAGACGTGAACCGATTGGCGGAGCATTACAGCGAACTCGCGACCACAGTAGCAGGTCAGCTGGATCGTCGCAATGGGAATAGTTATTACAGTCAATATGTGGCTCGCTTGATGGATACGGTCTGAGTAGAGGAACGTTATATATTTGTTAGTCCACGAGGTAGGTACTGCATGTATACTGCTATAAAGATCAGAACATAGAGCAAGGATTATAGAATAACGAATACTGCACAAAGATAAAATAAACCCATCCAGCTTCTTCTTGGCGAAGAAGTCGGATGGGTTTTTAGTCATGTATGAATCATGTGCAAATAAACTAGCTCCATACTATACACGTATTCATTGAACGCATGATCCAGTATCTACTTAGCAAGCAAAAGGTATAGATGCAGTCATAATCTCTCTACCCATTCATAGACTGTAATTACATGATACCGCATCATACATGTCTTACACCTGTACTCGCTGTACTGCTTCACTCATCGCACCTGTTTGTGCATCAAGCTCTGCCGACATGTCTGTGATTTTATGAAACAGCGAGGCTTGTTCCTGTACCAGATGATAGATTTCATCGGAATAATCTGATACATCCGATGATATACGAGAGATGGTCTGCACCGAAGCGGTCGCTTCCTCTGTACCTGCTGTAATCTGCTCCGCTGCGGCAGAGATTTCCTGAATTCGGTCGCTCACGGTAATAAACGCATCGACAACACTTGTAAAGGCAAGCTCGGCTTCGGCACTCATTGTAACCCCTTGCTTGATTTCATTAGCGGTCTGATCCATCTGTGTACCGATCTGTACCGCTTCTTGCTGAATACCGAGTAGCAGAGTAGAGATCATTTGTACCGACTGATTGGATGCTTCTGCTAGCTTACGCACTTCGTCTGCGACAACGGCGAAGCCTTTACCATGCTCACCAGCATGGGCTGCTTCGATTGACGCATTTAGAGCAAGTAGCTTGGTCTGAGCAGCAAAGTCCTGCACAGAATGTAGTGCACTCCCAATTTCCTGCGAGTAATTGTTCAGCGTATTCACCATCGTCGATACTTCGCTTGCGGCTTGAGAAATATGATCCATTTGATCTTTGACATGGGTCATTTGTTGTTGTCCGGTACGTGCTGTATGCAGTGCATCGGTAGCCGCATCGGAGACAGCAGAGGACGATTCGGAAATGTTCGTAATGCCGCGTGCGATTTCTTCCATGGCATTTGAGCTGTCCATAACCCCTTGTTTTTGTGTATGAGCGCCGCGCTGGATTTTCTCCATCGCGCTTGTTACGGTTGTATTCATTTGCTGCATGCCGTCGGCATCCTGCTTGAACTGTACAGCGGATTGGCTTAAGACGGATGTGGTTGAAGATACCCCGGATACCATACCGCGTACCATATCATTCAGATTACCGGACATATGCTGCATCGCTTTGTACGTACTACCGATCTCATCATCATGCCGAATCGTGCGTGTGGATAAGATGCGATGAGCTTCAGCAAGCTGACCGTCTGCCATTTTCAGCACACTGGATTTTAATATACCGAGTGGACGCAAACCGCGTATGATGAACCACATCACGATCGCGATACCCAGCACAGTCAAAAGGAATAAACCGATATATAATATCCAGCTTGATTTCAGCACACTTGCCTGAATATCGTCAATTACACCCACAGAAGTATCAATACCGATCACTCCCTGTAGTTGACCATTCGTATCTAGAATAGGAGCATAGGAAGAAATATAGCGCCCATATTCTTCGTTGTCGATAATGGAAGAACTGGCACTATGTCCTTCTTCCAGAAGCTTCACAGCATCGGTTGGAATATCAGTCACTTCGTTAATAGGGGATGCTTTGGCGGGATCTTTCATGCCGTCGACCATAATGAGGGGAGTTCCTTTAGCGTCGATTTTTACAAAGTACACATACATTGCGCCAATACGCTCTCGGAACTGATCCAGTTCATCACGGATGGCTATAAAACTTGCATTTTCCTGTGGGTCCTGGGCAAACTTGGCATAGCTTGCGACATCTAATTGCTTCACATAGCTTTCAGCAATCTGAATATTGTAGCTAGAAATAGCCTCCTGTGCAGTTAGCTTCATGTTCATCAACTGTAATAACAAGCTACCTGCCGCAACCAGCATCATCACTAGAGTGACAATAGCTACAATGCGAATGACCAAATGATTTTTGAAGAAACGAACCATTCCATCCTCTTCCTCTCGACGATTAACGATAATAATGAACCTTTACTATAGTCCTAAGACTCAGTTATTTAGCACTATCGGATTGTGAAAATCGTATCCGAATTTGTCGTTTTTTGCAATAGATAAGGATGAAATAAATCACCTATAATGCATATGATTTTCCATTTGATGTTGAACAAGGAATAAATGGGATGAATGAATATTAAATAAAGCACAGCCTCATTGTAGTAGAGACTGTGCTTTGTACTAGCTTAAACGATAGATCCAAGGGAAGCTGAGGATATGTTATTGTGTATATGCTATAGCTGCTTATGCTACTGTTGTCCCCCGTATACAGTGAAATGAAGTAGAGTTTAGTAACGTCAAGTATTCTATTACTCTATCTAGGGGGCGATGAATCGTGATCTGGACGAGACCGAGCTTCTCCAGCTACACGCCAGCGGTTACGGAACTTCTCCAGACGTGGATGAAGCCGCTTTGGTTGTTCCGTCAGCACCAGGCTGATTTTACTAATCCATTCTTCAAAGATCGAGAAGGAAGCGAATTGATTCGCCATATCTGGAGTTAGCAATAAAAAGTAAGGCGACGTGTAGTGATCCATCAATGTGCGCAGTGCTGCTTCCATCGGTGTATACTTTTTACGCTTTCCATCCCAGCCTTCGATAACGACAGCACGATAGTTGCCATCATGCTTCCAATCCTGCAAGCGCTGTTCTCGCTTATAAAATGGGGCGACCGATTCTTTGGACATACGACGTACGGTTTGCTCATGTAATGGATACAGCACCAGCTGCGAGAAGTTCATCTGCTGCATGGTGATCAGTGCTTGTTCCAGATCAGCATCCGTAACCTGCTCAAAAGAATCATAATAGATCAGCGTACCACGGGTATGAGCAGGGGGCGGTTCATAGCCGTAAGGGACATGCTGGGTCGGTTGTGGCATCCGAGTTGCTCCTTTCGAAATGACCGCATCGTCTTATTTTCTTACTATTCCTATTGTACCTTTCACGATGCAAGAAAGACCAGCTATCATTTAAGATGGAAAGGCGGATGAGCGTCTAGGACGTGCATGACTCATTAGAAATCGACTGGCAGGGAGTGCTGGCATCCGTGATAGGTCGATAGATAAGTCCTGCTCTGGAACCTCATATTCTATATCTCTTGCCAAAAATTCTAGACTGACTCGAATCACATCAATCGTCAGCCACTCCCCTGCACAACGATGATCATGTCGATGATCGCCGCCACCCTGTGGAATCAGATCAAATGGACTGCCATCCCAGTCTGCGAATCGCTCCGGTCGAAATTGATCCGGATTTTTCCATAGCTTAGGATCGTGGGTAGTACCGTACACATCCAGTAAAACAGTTGTACCTTCTGGGAAATGATAGCCTTTCCATGTAAAGTCTTTACGTACTTGAGCGCCAAGGATAGGGGTAAATGGATAGAAACGTCGTACTTCCTGAACAAACCACTTACTGTAGGTCTGATCCCCATTTTCGAAAGATGTGGTTAACTGCTTGTGTGCATCAGCATTATGATGCAAGGCATGTGCGCTAAATACAACATATCGTCCAATCGCAACAATAGGGCGGATAATATTAATCAGTTCAACGGCTGCTGTATGAGTATCCAGCAATTGTCCATCTAAATCTCGATGCCATGAGATTGTATGAGCGGCTGTATGCTCTTCCACTTGAACACGATTCGCTCGAATCCATTCTACGAGTTCAGTGACCCATTGTTCTGTACGCTTTCTCGCATCTCGTCCTTCCTTATGACGATTGCCTATAGCGCCGAATGCTTCGACCATACTTCCAAGATCATCGGTGATTGTCTTCACATCCTGTTCTCGCAGCGGCACGCCAGCCCACTGACAGGCGGCACGACACATCACCTGCTGCGCTTCGTCAAATAACTCTAGCTGCACTGTGCTTTGCCAGCGCATCGCTGCCGCATGCCACTGCTGCCTTACCATGTCCTGAATCAGCTGTAGCCGATCAGGTGTCATGAGCGACATGAACATTTGCTTACGGTGCATATGAGCTGCGCCATCGAGTGTTTGCACGCCTTTTTCACCAAATAATGATTTTTGGATGCGCTTGGGTATGGCTCCACTTCGCTGAAAACGTTCACGGTCATAAAACAATTCAGCTGCTTCTTTGCCGCCTATACAGATCGCTGGCTGTCCCAACAAACGAGTCTGAAAAATATCCGTTTGCATATCCAGTCTACGATCTAGAACATACGTATACCCTTCTGACAATAGATCAATGCTTCCATCCATCGTATGATCGCGTGGAATATCCAGTTGTTTCACAACAATCGCTCCTTTTCACATCGTATCTGTTTATTAAGTTTGATATACTAAATGGGATCAAATGTGCTCTACATCCATATGGGCATTCATTACCTCTAAAGCCGTTACAAATAACATAATTTGTATAAAATGATCTAAAGTTACGCACAGTTCGTTGTTATATTACGCTTCAAAGGAGAATGGTACATATGTCTTTTACATTTATTCCATCTACCCCTGAGTTGTTTGTACAGGAGTTAGCTATTATCAATTCCAATCCATACTATAATCATGTGAGCAAAGGCAAAGAGACGCTAAGCGAACAGGAACTACAAATGGAACAGCAGGAGGCTCTGAAGCTTGGAGCGAAGCGTAGACTGATCTGTATGGAGGGTACACCCGTCGGAATTGCTGAATGGCTACCCCTGTATCCGCTTGATGGGTATCCCTGGTTAGGGTTATTTATGATTGATGGGCAGAAGCAGCGAGGTGGGTACGGAGCCGCAGCTTTGCAAGCGTTAGAACAATTTTTGCTTCAAAAACGTATTCACGAACTACGCTTGGCAGTGCATGCGGAAAATGAACCTGCACATGCTTTTTGGAAAAAGCAGCAGTTTCAATATGTGAAGCCATCCGTGACACATGAGGGATTAGATGTGATTATTTATGAAAAGCAGATTGGAACGTATTCATAAGATTGAACCTAGTATGACAAAGTAATCATATACCTATAAGACAGTTTAATTTGCGTTAACAAATCATAAAAATCCTCTATACTATTTTACAAACTTAGCGATTGACACCTGTAGGGTCTGCCCTTAAAATTTGTTTAAACCGCAAGGTTTACTCATTATTCAGGGGAGGGACCCTCATGCTGCAAACCATTCAAAAAGTGTTCGAATGGCTGTTTGTTCACCGTAACGGTGTATACCACTTCGGTGACGTGTATTGCGAAGACAGCGGCTTTATCGTCTACGTCCCTAGAGAAGAAGAATAATTTCGGCGTATAGATATACGACCTTATCCATAGGCTGCAGTGCACGGCATCACCGTGTAGCTGTGGCTTTTGTTTGTGTCATGGCATAGATTGCAGCGTCAAAGCACGGTATAATAGAAAGGACATTCTAATCGTTATAGGGGCATCTGCCAGTATCATAGCAGTGCACTTCATTTGAATCTAGAGCTGAAAGGATGCATGACTATGGCACAATTGCAAAAAGCAACATTTGCAGGTGGCTGCTTCTGGTGCATGGTGACACCATTTGAGGAGCTACCCGGCATTCACGGGATCGTCTCCGGGTATACCGGTGGACACGTGAAAAACCCGACCTATGAACAGGTGAAAACTGGTAATACGGGTTATTATGAAGTCGTTGAAATTACATTTGACCCGGAGCTATTCCCATACGAGCGTTTATTGGAGCTATACTGGCCTCAAATTGATCCAACCGATGACGGCGGACAATTCCACGACCGCGGCTCCCAGTATCGTACAGCGATCTTTTACCACAATGACGAACAACAAGAACAAGCCCTGCAAACCAAAGCAGACGTAGCCGCCAGCGGCAGATTCGGCGACAAACCGATCGTAACTGAAGTTTTGCCCGCCGACGTATTCTATCCTGCCGAAGAATACCACCAGGACTATCACAAGAAAAACAAAAAGCACTACAAAGAAGATCGCGAAAAATCAGGTCGTGACGAGTTTATTACGGAGCATTGGTAGGAATCCTGATCTTCTGCATAGAACCACATAAGGCAGCTACAATCCGGATAGAAGCGATTCTGTTCGGATTGTTGTCTGTTCAGCATACGAACATATACTACGATTCAATCCAAACCGAAGGAGGATTGTTCCGATTGAAAAATGATACATACGATGCGGAATGTGCATCATGACCGCACTGGATTCGATCAAAGCAGAATTGGAAATCGAGCGCGAAAGGATCGTATCCTCCTTTACTGCACCTCCAGCACACAGGGGAATCATTGTCGATTATGTAGCCGATTGTAGCCCCGGGTGTTCTGGTATCATCATAAGGAACGCTAAGAACATCCTACGAGTCATCAATGAAGCGAGCCGAGCTCAGTATCTGGATATAGAGGATTGGATAGCTGTCTTGCCAGCAGCTTTTACAGATTCCTTTTCCTCTGCTGAAGTCGAAGACGATTGGTCATTAGAGGGATGGTTATACTGGTTTGAGCTTGAGAATCGTTCCTGGTTTTTATGGGAGATCGCAGCAATGGGAGACGCACAGCTCAAAATTAGCGTATGGATATACGAGCATCCTTTTCCAGCAGCAGCACTGGAAGTATTGTTTATGAAGCTGGGAACGAAGCAGCTAGAGGAAATTAATATGGGTTGAAGTCAGGCAATGAAATCATGAAGTATGAATTTAACAATGAAAAGGATGATCTCCATGGCACTACGCAATCCTGTAATCTACGGCAATCGCTTTGAACATTCCCCCGATCATGATTACAGACAATCAATGACGCTCGCAGGAGCTGCAGGCAAGGCACTTTTATTAACTGTTTTACTTGTAGCCTCTGCTGCATACACATGGTATTTGTTCATGCGCGGCGAGGATGTGAGTGGGTTTTTGAAGGTGGGCTTTATTGGTTCACTTCTGATTTCACTTCCGACTGTCTTTTTCCCGCGTATCTCGCCGTTCACGGCGCCGTTGTATGTGATCGTGAATGGACTATTTCTTGGTGCAGTGTCTGCGATCGCAGAGTATGCGTATCCGGGAATTGTAATGAATGCACTTCTAATTACCTTTTCCCTATTTCTGATCACGCTATTTTTGTACGCAACTCGTATTATCCGTGTAACGCCGGGATTGATCACAGCCATCTGTATCGCTACGCTGGCGATTGCGGTGACTTATCTGGTCAGTTTTATACTCGGATTTTTTGGAATGAGTGTGCCTTATATTCATGATACAGGTTGGATCGGTATCGCCGTTAGCGCGTTTGTGATATTCATTGCCACATCGAATCTGCTGATTGATTTCAATAATATCGAGCAATATACGAATGAAGGTCGCCCCAAATATATGGAGTGGTACGGTGCATTTGGTCTGATGGTAACGATCATCTGGATGTACCTTGAGGTTCTACGCTTATTATCCAAGCTGGCTTCGAACCGCAACTGAATACAATAGTACCCAAAGAACCCCCTTATGATGCCACTACGGCGATATCATAAGGGGGTTCTTTTTATTTTATTGATTTAGACGTAAGACCTGGATTTGTCGATCCTTCACAGACGCGTGATATTCGTGTGTCCATTGCCGTGTACCTTGTCCAGTAGCGCTGTATAATTTGGCTTCTAAGCCAGCGGTTACATCCACACAGGAGCTGCCCTGTACACCGATGACTTGCTCTGTAATCTGTCCTTCGCTATTCATACCGATTTGTACCGTTTTGCCAGGTGCTCCTAGTGAGACGGTATAGGTAATCCCATCAGCATGAATATTTTCTTGAATGGACGTATAATTGCCGGACATTCGGATTTTGTCTGCCAGTGCTTCGACCGTGTGCTTCAGGTAAGCGGAACGCAGCTCGTTTAGAAGCTGCGCGCCTTCATACTCCAATTGTTCTGGCGATAACTCGTGGGATTCTACATGAGGCTGAAATTGCCCATTTTGTTCGATAAAGAAAACATTGATGCCGTTTTTATAGCCGGTTAACAGCTTACCAATGATATCGCCGCCAATGCCGAGCTTCTTGGCAAACTGATTGCTGTAATGGGACCAGACCTGATTTTCTGGATTCCAGTCTAATTCGCGCATCGCGCGGTAAAGGATACGCTTATCGTTAAAGGTCATTGTAAATGAAGTACAGTGGCTCATCCTAACCTCCTGATTTAAAAGTCGATATTACGTCCGACCGGCTGTTTCTCTTCCGTTCCGACTGGAGAATGGTGATACAGACTAGCACGTACTGCATTTTCGCTTGCCCATCCTCTCAGCTTATCAATCTGCTGTGGACGGGATTTGGCGATAGGGACGGTGCGTTTGACGGCCTGTATAATATCTTCGGTCTGCAAATCGCGCTGTCTATTGTTTGTTTCCATTCGTTCATTGAACGCTTCAAGTAGCGCTTCCTGTACCGCAGCTTCAATTTCAGAACCAGTCAGGCGAATTTGATCACCCCAGTGCGCTTCTCCAGAAACCTGCACCAGCATATCCAGGTCGAATTGTTCCAGTGGACGGTTGCTACGTTCGATGTGGATTTTAAAGATTTCGCGACGCTCAGCAGCATTGGGCAAGTCGACAAAGAAGATTTCGTCGAATCTTCCTTTGCGGAGCAGCTCAGGAGGTAAGTGTTCGATATTGTTGGCTGTAGCGAATACAAACACCGGGCTCTTTTTCTCCTGCATCCATGTCAGCAATGTGCTTAGTACGCGTGCGCCAACTCCGCTATCGAGATGACCACTAGTCGAACCGGCAAGTCCCTTTTCAATCTCATCAATCCAGACGATAGAGGGAGAGACCGCTTCGCACATGTTGAGCGCAGCTCGTATATTGGATTCAGAAGCACCGACCAGACTGCCATATACACGTCCAAGATCGAGACGAAGAAGCGGCATCCCCCAGGCGGTAGCGATGCTTTTGGCACAGAGGCTTTTACCACAGCCAGGCACGCCGGCAAGCAGTACACCCTTAGGCCATGGAATGCCAAAATTACGAGCATCCTGGCTATACGATGCTTTACGCTTGATAAGCCATCGCTTCAGATTTTCCAATCCACCCACATCGTCCAGTTGCATCGTTTCGGTACTAATATATTCGAGAATGCCAGATTTGCGAATAATCTGCTTTTTCTCATCCAAAATGATGTTCACATCATCTATAGATATAGAATGATCCTGTACCAGAGCTTTAGATAAGGCGTTCTCAATTTCCGAACGTGTCAAGCCGACTGCCGCACGTGCCAGTGTTTCGATTAATTGTGGTGAATTATCAATGGATAACCCTTCACGTCCGCTATATTGCTGATTGAATTGATTAATAATTCTACAAACTTCTTTGAGGTCGGGGAGCGGCAAGTCGAGAATCGTTGTTTCTTTTTGCAACTCGACCGGAATATCGACAACCGGAGAAATAATGATGGAATTAGATGGGAAGCCATACCGTATCTTTTGCGAAAACTCACGCAGCATTCGTACATGCACCGGCATACCTGAAATGTACGGATGCAAATCGAGCCATAAGAATAACGTCGGTTCTTTTGCCATATCTTCGGCGATTTCGATCGCTTTCATAAAATCGCAACTGTTAGGATCTAGCTTTCTTCCATCGCAAATGAGTCCGTCAGTAACCGTCCAAGTGACAATTCGTTTATTCAGTCGCTTGGCAATTTGCTCAAAAACTTCAATTGCTCGTTCTTCTTCTGCAGTATTGATATATAAAATGCTGTAGCGTGCTCGAATTAAGTATTCTGCTTCTTGTATGAATTGGTTTATCATCATTGGACTCCTCTATAGGGAAATGAGAAAAGAGATGGAAGTAGAATGACCATCCCATATATATTACAAACGTGAGCGAATATCGACGGGCGGATAGCCGGTAATTTGAAGCTGTTGTTGATGATCTAGAGTGAATTCAATACTGGCTTCCGGTTGAATCTGCTGCGCCTGAATCCGATCGGTTAACAGCACCAGTCGCTTATCCTGCCAGATTCCATTTTCACCGGGGCGATAAGGTCCAGCAAGTGCAGCATCACATTCCAGTAATGCCGCTTGTCTGACCGGTGAACGCAAAATAGCCTCAATTGTATATCCTGTATACAGCAGTACTGTTCCATGATGATGAGCGCGGTAGGAGCGAATCATGTCAGCTAACGCCTCCGGCTGATCTAAAGGTTCACCACCGGAAATGGTCATACCTTCTGCACCTATCTGTGCCATTTGTTCGCCTAATTCATGAGCGACATAAAGTGTACCACCTTGATCTGGCTCATGAGTATCCGGATTGAAGCAGCCTTTGCAGTGAAGCGAACACCCTTGAACCCATACAACCGATCGTACACCCGGGCCGTTTACGCTACTACGTGGATGCGTATGATGGATTCGAATATATTGTGGTGTCATCATAGATCCAGATGCCTTTTTCCAGAGGTAGCAGGCGTACGAGGTGTTGATGCTTTGGATTCAGGGAACAGATCCAATTGCTTGCCTTGCTCCGCATTCATCGTATTTGGTTTGGCAAGTGGCGTTTGATTACCTGTAGGTGATTGTATCTTAAATGCAGGTGTTGCTGATGTGCTGTTGATTGCAGTTGGCTGGGCATGATCCGTTTCAAAGCCTGGTTGGCTCGTCAGCTCAGAGAAATCGTCTTCGCTATCTTGATCTTCATCATAATCATCGTACTCATCATATTCATCTTCTAGCAGAGCATCATCCAAAGCGTTTAGAAAACCATGTACAAAAACTTCGGGAGAATCCATATAACTATCACCACGAATGTAATAATTTGATTGTTCATCACCATGAGCAAGTGACATTAATAATCCTTCATTCGTTTTGCCTGTGCTTAGAATTTGTACACCGTCGATCGAGTTGAGTGAGATATGGTAGTGGTAGAATTGCGAGTCGGCTTCTTTTATCGCGACAACAAAATCATGTTCAGTAACGATAAACACTGTACTCCCCTCTGTAGCTTCATTTAAGCTTTCAAAGTCTTTGTACAAGGCGACTACATCTTCATTTTCATACAGAATACCGATCTCTTCCATTTCGAATAGCGTGGCATCATCGACCGTCGTATGAAGGCGAATCCGTCGTTTGATACGAAATTGACTATCTGCGATCGCGAGTACAGCTATAACGGTTCCGAGGTAGGTTCCATATCCAGTCATCCAGCTTCCTGCAATAAAGAACAGTGCTAGCCACTGCCCGTATGTAATATGTCTAAGTTTTTTTTGCGTATCTGCGCGATAATAACGAAAACCTTTACCTGGACGATAAATTCGTGGATGGGCATTTAAACGATACGTAAGGATGAGCGCATAGATTGAAAGGATGACAAGGATTACGCCTAAAAAAATAAAAAATACCCGCCCTTCGGATAGAGCGATAAGTAGACAAGCTCCAAACAAAAATATACTAAACCAGGCAGCAACCTTCCTTTTTCTCAATTTTATTCTAAACTCTTTTTCAATATCCATGGATTACGATACACTCCTTTACGGATTGATCCGTCTGGTTGAGTTGCATATTTACGTAATTATATATCGGAGGCACAAGCCTAATTTTTTATTATTGTCCAAAAATATAATCTCTATCCAAAATGTAGCACATGTTATACAAAAGAAAACAAACGATATTGACGAAACGTTTGGAATCGGTCAATATAATCCGATAAGTAAAATTTCAAAATGAATATCGTACATATGGAGCAGAGGAGGAAATACTATGATTTTAGAAGTCGCCATTCTTAATGTCATCCCCGGTCAAAGTGAGAGCTTTGAACAAAGCTTTCAACAAGCGCAACAGATTATTTCCAGTATGAAAGGTTACATATCACACGAGCTTCAGCGCTGCATGGAGGTTCCGAATCAGTACATTTTACTGGTACGCTGGGAGACATTGGAGGATCATACGGAAGGCTTCCGAGGCTCAGCTGAATATCAAGAATGGAAAAAGCTGCTTCATCATTATTACGATCCATTCCCAGTCGTACATCATTACGAGCAGGTGTAAATTACGTATCTTCATTACATGCACAAAGGAGAGATTCGATGATTACGATTGAGCGTCGTACGGCACAGCATGCTGATTTGCGCCAGCTGATTGGTGAGCTGGATGAGGATTTATTGTTGCGGTATCCGCCGGAATTAATTCACGGCCTTGATCTGGATCATCCGGATGTGGGTGAGATTATATTTATGGTTGCTTATGTAGATGGTGAGCCAGCAGGATGCGGAGCGATTCGTAAATTAGACGCGTATTATGCTGAGTTAAAACGATTTTTCGTACGTGCGGCTCAGCGTCGTAACGGAATCGCTACTGGATTATTGAAGGCGCTCGAATCTGCCGCATGTGAGCAGGGCTTCCAGGGGATACGTCTGGAAACAGGGATTAGACAGGCGGAAGCGATGGCTTTTTATGAGCGCAACGGATATCAGTCGATTGAGCTATTTGGTGAATATATTGGTGAACCGGAAAGCCGCTGCTATGAGAAAGTATTCGCGGATACAATGAAGGAGGCTAACTAGGATGTGGGGAATCGAGCATTACTGGTTATTTATCCTATCTAGTATTCTGCTGAATATTACACCTGGTAGCGATACGATCTACATTTTGAGCCGGAGTGTATTTCAGGGAAGACAGGCGGGGTTGATGTCTGTGTACGGTATTATTGCAGGTTCCTGTGTGCATACCTTACTGGCAGGTCTTGGTTTATCGCTGATCCTGATGCAGTCCGCGCTTGCTTTTAATCTGGTCAAATGGGTCGGAGCTGGTTACTTGATCTGGCTCGGTATTCGCTCATTGATGACGAAACAGGAAGCAGGAACGAAAATGGAAAATGTCGCCGGGCAATCGCTACGTAAAGTGTTTTTCCAAGGAATGATTACAAATGTACTGAACCCGAAAGTAGCGCTATTTTTCCTGGCATTTATTCCGCAATTCGTGAATCCAACACAGAGTATGGGTGCATTACCATTTCTGTTACTCGGATTTACGTTTAGCCTGACGGGACTGTGCTGGTGCTTACTGCTTGTATTCTTCTCTAGCAAAATGGCGAGTAGATTGCAATCCAGCCGAGTTGCCCGTTATATGAATCGGATTACGGGCAGTGTGTTTGTATTGCTAGGGCTGAATCTGCTGCGTACTACACGTACAGCTCCATAATGGATCTGTTCGCCCGCAATGAAGCTAAATAAAACTAAGCAATGACAGATGAGACTAATACGTATAATACTGTATAACGTACAATACGATATTAGAACATAACACAACGATAGCCCGATATACACCAAAAGATGGTGCGTATCGGGCTATTTGTACTGGTTGATGTGAAATGTATAGTATCATCTAAATACGTATTACCTAACCGAAGCAGCAGATAGCACCACCGGATTACAATGACGTTCTAGCCAATGAAGTAGATCAGCGGTGACCTCGTCCCGATTAATATCATTTAATGTCTCATGCCGTGCACCTTGATACAGCTTCAGCTCCACATCGTTAATATTTAGCTTGCGGTATTGCTGGTACAGACGCTGCACTCCTTTTCCATATAAGCCTACCGGATCACGATCCCCACTGAACAGATAGATCGGCTTATGCTTCGGAATCGTACGCATATATTCAGGACGATGAATCTCCATAAGCAGCTGGAAGAAATGTACATAGAAGCGTACACTAACAGGCTTGGCACAATAAGGATCATTGATGTACTGGTTAACCTCATCTGGATCACGAGAGAGCCAGTCAAATCGTGTCGCGCGCGGACGTGGTAAGCCGCGATTATACGGACCAAATACAAGAGCATGTAGCAGCATACTACGATGCAGCGGGCCATGTCGTCTATGCTCAAGCTGAGCAATACGCGCTCCGGCTGATAATAATCCACGGGGTCCATTGGAGCCGGATAAAATAAATCCATCATAATAATCATGCTGACGATACATCAGCTGCTGCACGACAAAAGAACCCATGCTATGCCCAAGCAAAAACAAAGGCAAGCCAGGATGTCGTTGCCGAATCAACTCGGATAGCTGGGCGAGATTTTGCCCCATCCAATAAAATCCGTTCTCTCCGGGATCACCTAGCTCCTGTAGAGAGGGAGCGGTCTGACCATGACCACGGTGGTCGTTCGCATATACGGCATAGCCTTGATCGGTTAAAGCTGTCGCCAGCCTTGCATAGCGAGCCGCCGTTTCGGACATACCGTGAGATAGCTGCACGATGCCTCGCAATTTGTGCTGTTGTAAGGTCAGATCATCGGGAAGCCATTCATATACATGGACCGCAATCCCCTGCGGGTCTGTCATGCGAAATGTACGTGCTTGCATACATCAGTCTTCCTTTCTCTATAGTGCAATATCCTTCATTTTACGCTTCTACCCATCTACTATTCACATTTACTATGAATAGTATCTAACTCCATGTATCCACGTTCATGCTAAGAAAATTAATAAAATCATACCATAATTAACCATAAATCTAATATTTTCTTACTATTATTTATGATTTTCTTTAGATAATTCAAATTGACGAACGATTCATAGACTGCTAAATTAGTTGTAATCTTGTGATGGAGGCGGTAGGTTCATGAATTTTGTGTTTTTCTCACCCCATTTTCCTGACAGTAGCAGTGAGTTTGCCATTCGGCTGCATGAGGAAGGTGCAACTGTACTTGGAATTGGCGATGCCGCTTTTGAAAATCTAGCACCTCGGTTACAATCTGCACTTACGGAATATTATCGAATCGACAGCATGGAGCAGCAAGAGGATATACTACGAGCCGTTGGATTTTTCACCCATAAATATGGCAAGATCCATCGGTTTGAATCTATGAATGAATACTGGCTGGAAAGTGATGCCCAGATGCGTACTGATTTTAATATCGAGGGTACCAAAGCCGATTTTGTGGACAACCTGAAGCAAAAGTCCAAAATGAAAGACTTTTTCCAGAAAAGCGGTGTAGATACCGTACGTTTTCTCAAAAACCCAGATGCGGATAGCGCAGCTGCTTTTATTAGGCAAAATGGCTTTCCGGTTGTGGTAAAGCCTGATCTTGGCTCTGGCGCAAGTATGACCTACAAGCTAAGCAATCAGGAGGAGCTGGACTACTTTTTACATACAAGTCCGCAGGATATCGAGTTTATTATGGAAGAGTTCGTCGATGGTATTATTTTGACCTACGATGGACTGATTGATCGCGATGGTGTCGTTCGTTTTCAAGCGAGTCATCGTTTTGAACAGAGCATTATGAAGGTGGTTAGTGATGATGATCATCTGCGTTATTTTTGCCTGAAAACGGTCGATCCTGAGGTCGAACAAGCGGGACGTAGCATTTTACAAGCTTTTGATATTAAAGAACGGTTTTTCCATATTGAGTTATTCAAGTCGAATAAGGACGGTAGATTGATTGCGCTAGAAGTAAACATGCGTCCGCCGGGTGCATGGATGACCGATGCGATTAACTATTCCTATGATGTGGATGTGTATTCCTTATGGGCGCAAATGGTTGTGCATGGGGGCTCAGGAGAACCACCTGCGGGTAAGTACTACACAGGCTACGCGAGTCGCAAAGACTGGAAACATTATATTCATACGCACGAGGAGATCGTGGAGCAGTTTGGCGATGGTATGGTGCGCTATGGAGAGATTGAAGCTATTTTCAGCCGTGCAAGTGGAAATCGTGCCTATCAATTCCGAGCCGATACGCTTGATCGTGTACGTGAAATGGCGGATTACATCCAGGCTGAACATATATAGAGACGCAGAAGGGCGGAAGGCGTGAATATGGTAAGTGTACAATACCGTAAGGAATACAGTCCGGCACTTGGCCGCGATATGGAGTATAAGATTTATGGTGATCGCGGTAAGCCGATGCTCGTCTTTCCAACATCGCTAGGACGCTTTTATCAGTATGAAGATTCTGGTATGATCGACGAGTTGTCCCACTGGATTCAAGCAGGTAAGCTACAGGTATGGACATGCGATAGCATTGACGAAGAAACGTTCTTCTCTGCACACTGGAATATTCAGAATCGAATCGGTCGACATGAACAGTATAATGCTTATATTGTGGATGAGCTCATTCCCCGTATACTATGGGAAAGTCAGCAAAATAATGGCGGACACGAGCAAAAGATTATGATTAGCGGCTGCTCTATGGGGGCTTATTATAGCGGTAACTTTTTCTTCCGCTATCCACAGTTTTTCGATACGTTGCTTGCCCTTAGCGGTGTATACTCGGTACAGCACTTTTTCGGCGATTACCGAGAAGGAGCCGTCTATTACAATTCGCCGCTGGATTACTTACCCGGACTACATGACGAATACACGCTGGATCAATATCGGCATAGTCGGATAGTCATTTGCTGTGGACAGGGTGCATGGGAAGATGAAATGCGTTACGAGACAGGAAGATTACAGCATCTTCTGGAGCAGAAGCATATTCCGGCAAGAGTTGAGTTCTGGGGTCATGATGTAGATCATGAATGGTACTGGTGGAGACAGCAGATTCGTTATTATATGGGAAGCTTGTTATAAAGATAGAAATTACCGATCACTGGAATGAACTCCTTGTTGTGGAGTATATATTTAGGTATAGTGCTTTTTGAATTTTCTAAATTATGTACTCCAGTGAATGAGATGATTCTATCTATAGTATTATAGCTACACATAAAAGCCTGTATCCGACTAATGGATACAGGCTTTTTATCATGAAGCTTAGATATGCGATGCGGTTAGTACCTTGACCGAGTTAGATGTATCGTTTGCGTTGATTTATGGCAAATACGAGCGAATGACCGTGCAGTTACCATCCAGTGTGTAACTGCCCAGATTCGCAGGCAGGAGGAAACACTGTCCGCCCTTAAGCGGGGTGTGATCCCCATTCCAGGAGAGTGTGCCTTCACCCTCAGCAACAACTAGAATCGTAAAGCTATCTGGCGTGGTTGCAAGTTCCCAGGCTTGCTGCACAATTCCTTTTTCCACAACAAAATAAGGAGAACGTGCCAGCTCCAGCCATTCGCCGGGTGCCAGTCCGTCGGTTTTCATTGTAGTAGCGCCAGCGCCTTCATAGGCGATCACATTCAGTGAGTCTTCGATATGCAGCTCACGCGGCTTACCATCCAGACCGGGACGATCGTAGTCATAGAGACGATAAGTCGTATCCGAATTTTGCTGGATTTCAGCAACCAGTACGCCGGCACACAGTGCATGAACCGTACCTGCTGGAATGTAAAAGGTATCGCCAGCTTGTACTGGTACTTCCTGTAGCTCATCCATAATGCGATTTTCGTCGATCGCTGCTGCAAGTGTTTCGCGGGTTACACCGTCTTTGAGACCATAAATGATCTTAGCGCCTGGCTTAGCATCGAGTACATACCACATTTCGGTTTTGCCCAGCTCGCCTTGTGGCAGACCTGTATAGTCATCCGTCGGATGCACTTGCACAGACAGATCATCATTACAGTCGAGTAACTTGATCAGCAGTGGAAAGCGTCCATTCGTTTCAGATACGCCTTTGGTGCCGAACCAGTCTCGACCTAGTGTTTCACGAAGCTGATCCAGCCCCATGCCGTCCAGCTCGCCACCGATCACGCTAGTGGTTCCGTTTGGATGATCAGCAATCATCCAGCCTTCACCGATCACACCTTCGGGAACGTCCCAGCCGAATTGCTCCAGCGCACGTCCACCCCAGACACGCTCTTTAAATTCAGGTTGAAATTGCAAAGGGTATGGCTTTGTCATCATATTCTCTCCTCTAAAGTGTTAGTGAACTTCTAACACGAGCTAAAATGAAAAAAGGGATTTTTACAAAGTGAAATATCCATACTATCGTACATGTAAGTATTGTTTGCCGCATTATGTATATCGCGGTCCTATCCAACAGATCATGATCCGAATTGGATCATATGGCGAATGCCCGTAACTATTTTAACGTGCAGATTGGAAAAATTCCAGGCGCTCTCCATCTGGGCCATCGAAAAAGAAGTAACGGCTTCCGTTTGGCAGCGTCGTAATCTCTGTATCCAGTCCGCTCAGGTTCAAGCCTTGAATGCGTGCGAATTCTTCCTCCACATCATCCACGGAAAAGGCAACATGATGCACTTTGCCTTCTGCAGGCAGCTTATCGCCAAAGCCTTGAACTAGCTCAATCTCTGTCTCTGGATGTCCAGGAAAAGCAAGAAATGCGAGATGAATGTGCTCATTCACATGATCGGCAGTATCGAGATGCTTCAAGCCTACCACTTGCTCATAGAATGCAATGGATTTCTCCATTGAAGAAACCATAATACCGACATGCTCAATTTTGCTTACTGCCATAGTAGACACACTCCTTTAGAATGATGAACGCTTGGTACTGCTCGGACTGTTTGTACAGTATACAGCATTTAAATTATACGCGTACCGAGAACAAATTGCATCCGTGCCGTAGTCCCTAGCTCATTTTACATATCAAATAAGCCCCGATATGGACGATAATCGGGACTTATTAATGAGATATAGATGCAGCTTGGAGTCGCTCAAGTGATGAAGCACAGATATGAAAACATCCGTTGTATAACTGTATAGGTAAGAGCGTTTAATCTACATTCAAGTGGAGACAGGGGCCTTCTTTCGCTCAATCGCAATTAAATAAGGCGCATCTGAGCGCTGAAGCTGACGATACACAATACATTGTGCTCGCCATACAGGTAAAGAAGCTGCCCATTCCTGCACAAGCGCGGCTTCCTCTGCACCACCCGGATGACCTGGATACAGTACAATCGTTAAAATTCCACGTGGCGATAGTAGCTCCAATGCCATATCCAGTGCAGGTAGTGTAGAATCCGGCGTGGTAATAATAGAATGATCGCCCGTTGGCAAATAGCCAAGATTGAACATGATTGCCTGTAGCTTACCATGAAGCTTGTCTGGAATATGGAGCTTCATCCGATCATGACTATCCAGAACCGTCGTCACCTTTGCTAAAGCTTCGCTCTCATGATTGTGAAGGCGTTCTTCTGTAGCATCTAATGCTGCTTGTTGAATGTCAAAGCTATAAATATGTCCTTTTGACCCGGCTGCACGAGCAAGCACCAGCGTGTCGGCACCTGTACCCGCAGTTGCATCTATAGCGACTGCGCCAGATACCGACTCCAATCGCTCAGCAGCGAGCTTATGGGCAAAGCTCAGTACGGACATGAATCCCATTCTAGTTGCCCCTCCAATATTTGCCCTGCCAGCTATCCCGGCGAGTCAGCTCGGCATCAATCCCGGTCAGCACTTCCCACTTATTCAGACTCCAGAGCGGTCCAATTAATAAATGACGCGGTGCATCACCGGTCAGTCGATGAACGATCATTTCCGGAGGAAGCATTTCTAGCGTATCTGCGATCAAGCCGATATATTCATCCTGTTCAAGGAAGCGTAATAGACCTGCTTCGTATTGCTTGACCATTGGTGTTTTGCGCATCAGATGTAAGAGATGGATTTTGATCCCCTGTACATCCATATTCGCAACGGCACGTCCAGTTTCCAGCATCATTTCATGGGTTTCCTGCGGCAAGCCATAAATAATATGCGTACATACGCGAATACCGCGTGCGCGTAGCTTGGCAACCGCTTCTTCATAGCAGCGTGTATCATGAGCGCGATTGATTAATGTTGAAGTTGATTCATGAATCGTTTGCAGACCCATTTCGACCCACAGATACGTGCGCTCATTCAGCTCAGCCAAATAATCCACCACATCGTCAGGTAGACAGTCTGGACGCGTCGCAATCGACAGCCCGACAACACCAGGCTGCTGTAAGATCAGTTCGTAGCATTCTCGTAGTTCCTCTACTGGAGCGTATGTATTGGTATACGCCTGAAAATAGCCAATATACTGCGCCTGTGGCCATTTGCGATGCTGACGATCTCGGATCGTTTCAAACTGTGTCACCAGATCGTCACGCCGCCATCCCGCAAAGTCACCCGATCCACGTGCACTACAAAATGTACAGCCACCTGTCGCAATTTTGCCATCACGGTTAGGACAAGTGAAGCCGGCATCCAGCATCACTTTGAACACCTTGCTACCAAATTGCTGCTTCATTTCTGTATTCCATGTATGAAACCGTTTGTCTCCCCAGAGTAGGGGCTCCTGTATAATCGGTGTAACTTCCATAAAAGACTCCTTTGAATTTGAGGATTGGACTTGATTGTAACAAAAATGCGTAAGTATTGAAAATGATATACGATACTGATTCAAACGATTATGATATGGGTAAATAGATTAAGCTGGGCATTTTCTAGCCGCTTCATAGTTTATTCATCCAATCCTTATTTGATTTTGCATGCCAAAATCGGTAGACTATGAGTGCCTAAATATTGTTGGACCCCAATTCCAAATATAGAAAAAAGGATTTCAAGCATCGTTTTTCGGGTGTGGAGAGTCCTTTTTTCCTTTTTTATCTTTACATTTGGCATTTTCTTCGTCAAAATAATTTCGTACAACACATAGAGCATATTACGAGGTAAGTTAGCGATTTGAAGCAACTTGTATTCAAACAGAGCGACTTATTTGAAAATCGGAGGAAGAAGATGCGTTTAAGAGGAAGAAAAGGGATTCGCGAAGATATAGAGCAACAACAAGATCTGGTTGTGCTGAATCCTGAGATGTATAAAGGTAAATGGCGTGAGCGTTTCCGTAATGATTATCCGATCCATGTTGAATTTGGAATGGGCAAAGGACGCTTTGTCAGCCAGATGAGCGTACGTAATCCTAAAGTGAACTATATCGGCTTTGATATGTACGATGAGCTTGTTCGCCGCTCGGCAGAGAAGACGCGTATTGCATGGGAAGAGGCAGGTATGGGAACGCCGACAAGTATTCAGCTTGCACTGGCAAATATCGAGAATATTGAGGATATTTTTGAACCAGGTGAGATTGAGCGCGTGTATTTGAATTTTAGCGATCCATGGCCAAAGAAAAAGCACGGACGTCGTCGTTTGACACATCCACGCTTTCTTGAGAAGTATTGCCGTCTGCTGAATGATCGTGGGCAAATTCACTTCAAAACCGATTCCGAGACATTGTTCGAGTTCTCGATCAATTCCTTTGCTGATTATGGTCTGCAGATGACGAATATCAGTCTGAACCTGCATCGCGACGGCATTAATGAAGATCATGTGATGACGGAATACGAAGCAAAGTTTATGGGCAAAGGCATGCGAATCCATCGCTGCGAAGTGGTTGTAGGTGAACAAGCCCTGGCAGAGTACAATAAAGTTCGCTTAGATCAATATTAATCCAAGTGGCAGTTTGTACGATCACCACTGTATGAGCACAACAGTATACGACAGTAATAAAACAAGGTCTTAACCGATTCAGGTTAAGACCTTGCTTTGTTCTACCATATCCATGATGCTATGCGCACATTCTGTTGGGTTATACCGATCAATTTGTTCCAGCTTAAGCTGACGTTGCGTAACTACCGCTTCGTAGTCATGAATAAGCAGGTTCATCCATTGATGAACGATACCCGGTGAAGTAATAGGTTCGCCCCAGCCTTGCTCGGTAAAATATTGCGAGTTGTGTTCCTCCTGACCAGGTAGCGCATTGTAAAACAACATCGGGATCGCTTTCGCTAGACCCTCGGTGCAGGTCATACCGCCTGGCTTAGTCACAAGCAGATCGGAAACCTCCATCAGCTTGTCGATTTCTTTGGTATAGCGGATCAGATGAATATGTTCATGGTTGAAACGATCATCCTGTAGCGCACGCTGATATGATTTCTCGTTACTTCCAAAGCAGAACAGAAACTGTACATGATCTGCATAGCTGGTAAGCTGACTACTAATAGATTCGTCTGCCATTCCCCAGCCACCGCCCATTACAAGTACGGTAGGCATATCCTTAAGTCCAAAACGTTTACGAATTTCAGCTTTGCTTGGATGCTCCCAGAAGTTCGGATGTACTGGAATGCCAGTTACATGAATTCTTGAGCTCTCTATACCACGGAGCTGAAGCTTGGAGCGTACTCCCTCGGTAGATACCAGATAACGATCAACCTCAGGAAGAACCCACGTCCAATGCGCATCATAATCCGTGATCACCATGCAAAGAGGTGTCCTCAGTCCGAGCCGCTTGAGGCGAGCAATAACCGCGCCTGGAATCGGATGTGTACATACAATCACATCCGGTCGTAGTTGACGGATAACATTATGAGTATGTGTATAAAAGATACGATGAATAGCCAGTGTAGCGAGACGATTAATCGACTTTTTATATTGGCTTTTGTACATCATCCGTATCAATTTGGGCTGCGATATAACCGTTTTTTTGTAAGCGGTGATAATGAGCGGCGCTACTTTGGGATTGAGGAAACTGCCAAGCTCCAGCACACGAGTCTGGATGTTCGGCGAGATTTTACGTAAGCTGCTCGATAAGGCATAGGCAGCTTGTGTATGACCTGAACCAAAACCTTCCGACAGAAGCAGCACTCTGTATTTTGTCACGTTCATTTCACCTTTTCTGAAAGGTATTCTCTGCATCATTGTTGCTGGTGATTAGTCGCGTCTAGTGTCTGTAATATACCTGTAACATTGCTGTAATGTTACAATAACCCCTTTAAGGCCAGAATGCAACCGTACCGAAAGCAACCCCGGAACCAATCAGCATACCTACCAGTACATCGGATGGATAATGAAGTCCTAGATACATTCGAGAGATCGCTACAAGCAAAGCAATCGGTAGTAGCCACGGAATCGTTCCTGCATGAGTGAGCATGAAGGGAACGGTTACGGAAAAGATCGCTGTCGTATGTCCAGATGGAAAGGAATGATCCGTGAGCGGATTGCGAAAAGTAATCGTTTCAGGAATCGCTAAGTATGGGCGTATACGTGGATACAGCTTTTTAACAATGGCGACCGGGATATGACTGATTGCCAGTGCAACAGCTGCCTGTAAGCCTGCGAGACTCCACGCATGCGGGGCTATTAGCCAGATCGCCAGCGTTGCAATAATCGTAAAGGTGGCTCCGCCTAGATTCGTCAAATAGTAAAAAAAGAAGTTCAGAAATGAATTATGAAGCCTGGTGTTAAAGAATCTGAAAATATACTGCTCCATAGTTTGTAAGCGGATAAGAAAATGACGCATGAGAGACCCCCGTATATATTGCCGATTTTGGCTTAAATTAATCATATTTTTATTCTTTAACCATTTCAAGCATTATAACGTTAAGTAG
>JAAIGF010323635.1_pt1 | contig 72281 bp, 66 predicted proteins | sample 6487441 | NCBI WGS metagenome assembly JAAIGF01 (sample SAMN13974129, study PRJNA590717) | phyllosphere metagenome | biome: pepper field; feature: multiple bacterial spot infested pepper fields; material: pepper leaves; isolation source: leaves from pepper fields | host: Capsicum annuum ...
GCTGCCGGACAAGGAGCGGTCGCCCTCGACCACCACGCGCAGCCATTCGTCGGTGGCGTCGGCATACTCGTCACGCCAGCGCGACAGGTCAACGAACAACGACAGCCACATGCTCATTTCGACAGCGTCGTCGAGCGTGTCGATCTGCTCGGAAATATGGCTGCTGGACACCAGGAAGTGCTGAACTTCTTCGTGTTCTTCTTCGTGGGTCCACTGTTGCCACAACAGCAGACCCACCAATGACAGCAAGAGCGCCAGCAGCACGAGGAACATCCTCGTGGGAAAGCGCAGCGGGGCGGCGGGAAGGGACGGTAACAGCATCGGCAGGGCGGAAGAATCAGTCCGGCGCGCTCGCGGCGAGATAACGCGCCTGGTCGCGGCGCTTCGCGGCCAGGGCTTCGTCGGAATCGGCCAGCGATTCGGCGATGTGGCGGAAGGCCTCGTGGATCTGCAGGAAGGCATCCACCAGGTCGGGGTCGAAATGCTGACCGCGACCGGCTTCGATGATGCGCACGGCCTCGGCGTGCGGCATGCCGTCCTTGTAGACCCGGCGCGACACCAGGGCATCGTAGACATCGGCAATCGCCATCAGCCGGCCCGACAGCGGAATCGCTTCCCCCACCAAGCCTTCCGGGTAGCCCGAGCCGTCCCACTTCTCCTGGTGGCTGTAGGCCAGTTCCTTGGCCATATCGAGGAAGTCGAGCCGGGCGCCCAGGGCGCGTTCGGCGTTGACGATGGCATCGCGGCCGATCACCGTGTGCAGCTTCATGATCTCGAACTCGTCGGGCGTGAGCCGTCCGGGCTTGAGCAGGATGCGGTCGGGAATGCCGATCTTGCCGATGTCGTGCAGCGGCGCGCACTTGAAGAGGATGGCGATGTAGGCGTCGGTGAGCACATCCTTGAAGCGGGGATGTTGCTGCAGGTGCCGCGCCAGGGCGCGCAGGTATAACTGCGTGCGCCGCACGTGGTTGCCGGTTTCGCTGTCGCGCGTTTCGGCCAGCGAGGCCATCGCATAGATGGTCACGTCCTGGATGGTCTGCAATTCGCGGGTGCGCAGCTCGACCTCGTGCCGCAGCAAGGTACGTTGCGCGCGCAGGAGATCGGCCTGCCGCTTGAGGGCGACATGCGTGCGCACACGCGCCCGCACCACCGGCGGACTGATCGGCTTGGTGATGTAGTCGACGGCGCCGACCGTGAAGCCCTGGGCTTCATCTGTCGATTCCGCGCGCGCCGTCAGGAAGATGACGGGAATGTGCCGGGTGGACGGCGATGCCTTCATGCGCCGGCAGACCTCGTAGCCATCGAGGTCCGGCATCATCACATCGAGCAGCACCAGGTCAGGCGGATCGTCGGACGCGACGATGGCCAAGGCCTTTTCGCCATTGTTGGCGACTTTCACGCGGTACTGCGCCTGCAGCAGGCTGCCCATCAAGGTCAGGTTCGTCGGCGTGTCGTCCACGACGAGGACGACAGCTTGCCGGGAAGCCGGCACTTCGTCCTGCCAGAGCAGCGGTGACAGCGGCTCGGTAAGGGTGGGGTGGGCGGTCACGTTCTCTCCTGGCGGTCAGCCGGGCACCCCGATCCCGCGGGCGCCGCGGCCGTCCGCGTCGATCAATTGGGCGCGCCCCACTCGGGACGCGCCGCTTCTTCTCTTCATAACGGCAACAGGCAGCCGGGCTGTAGGGCGGGGCATTCCCCAGGCCGCAAGGCGGCACTCATCCAGATCAATGACGATCCGCAGTGCGCGTTATGGATGAGCGGGAGAGTCAGGCAGGATGCGCCACCTGCAAAGTGGCGTGGGCAGCGGGGGAGCGAATTACCGTCCGTCGGACAGTTGGCGATACGCCCGCTATCGCGTCATGGACGAGTCAGCGCCGCAGGGCGGCCAGGGCTGCTTCGAGCTGATCGATATCGAAGGGTTTGGCCAGGCACGGACGGTCGGACCATTGCTTGGGCAGGCCGACTTCGCCGTAACCCGTGCAGAACAGGAAGGGCACGCTGCGACCGGCCAGGATCTCTGCAATGGGAAACACGTCGCCGCCGCCGATATTGACGTCCAGCAAGGCCAGATCGTACTCACCGTTGGTGGCCAGGCGCGTGGCCTCGGTGCGGGTGCCGGCATGGCCTGCGGGCACGTAGCCCAGCGAGTCGAGCATGTCTTCGAGCAACATGGCGATCATGGTTTCATCCTCGACGACGAGCACGCGAGGAAGCGCGGAGTCCGCGCGGAGGTCTTGCTCAGGCATGCAACTGCACCGGTTCCGAAATAGTCAAAGGCACTGCGATCGTGCAGAGAAGGCCAGGGGGGTTGAACGCCAGATTGACGGCGCCGCCAAGCTCGCCGCGCACGCTGCGCTCGATAAGGCGGGTGCCGAAACCGCGCCGCTGCGGGGGCGACACCGTCGGTCCGTCGGCTTCCTGCCACTGCAGGGACATGGTCGTGGGCGACGGGCGGCCGACGACGGTGGTGCGCAGACGCACGGTGCCGGCAGGCCGCGAGAGGGCGCCGTACTTCGCCGCATTGGTGGCGAGTTCGTGCAGGACCATCGCCAGCGACAGCGCCATCCGCGGCTGCAGGTCGACATCGTCGCCGTCGGTGATGATGCGGCTTTCGCCATAGGCCGCGCCCGCCACCCGCAGCAGGCTGTGCAGGCTCACCTGGTCCCAGTTCACCCGCGTCAGCAGTTCGTGTGCGCGGCTCAAAGCCAGCAGACGTCCTTCGAACGCGGCACGGAATTCCTCGACGGACGACGCGCGGCCGGCGCTGAAGGTCGCGATCGCCTGCACCGTGGCCAGGGTGTTCTTGACGCGGTGATTCAGCTCGTTGATGAGCAGCATGCGGCGTGCGTCTTCGCGGCGGCGCGCGGAAATGTCGCGGGTCACGGCCAGTTGTGCCGTCGATCCATCGGCCAGCCGCATCGGGGCGGCGTGCGTTTCCATGTGGATGCGCTTGCCGTTGAGCGCGATGACATCGTATTCCCAGGCCAGCCGTTCACCCGCGCAGACGCGGTGGTGGCGGGCGAGCCACTCGTCACGGTGCTCGGGCACGATGAAATCGGCCACCACTACGCGATGCAGGCTCTGGCTGTTGGTCGCGGCGATCATGCGCAGGCCGGCGGGGTTGATCGCCAGCAGGCGGCCGTCGGTGCTGATGACCTTCACACACTCCGGCGTGGCATCGACGATGCCGCTGAGCAGATCGTTGCGCTCGCTGGTTTCTGCGTGACGATGCCGTTCGCCGGTCACGTCGCGCATGCTGACCACCACGCCGTCGGTGTCGCCCTGGGGCGTGCGCAGCAGGCGCGCTTCCAGCAGCAGATCGGTCGCGCTGTGTCCGGGCGCCGAGACGACGATTTCCTTGGCCATCAGGCTGGCCTGGGTCAGCAGTACGGTCTGAACCAGCGGCAGCAGCAGTTCGACCTGCTCGGGCGACGGGCGATGCCAGGTCGCCACCGCAGCGTCCGTGGGGCGGCCGACGCCGAGCACGCGCAGGGCTTCCGTATTGCAGCCCGTAGGAAGTGCGTCGCGGTCGAACACGCACAGCGGCACGGCGAGTGCGGCGAGCACCTGGGCGGCATCGACGCGAACGGGTGCGGACGCCGTCTGGGGCACGGGCTGGGCCAGGGACAGTGGAGGCATGGCGTGAAGTCGTCGTTCGGCGCAGACAGGGACGGAATTTGGCTGCAACGGATTCTAGACGGCCATGAAGAAGACAAGGCGTGAAGCAGGAAGGTATTTCGGCGTTATTTCATTGGAAGACGCTTCGAAGACACAAAGCCCCTGTGAGCCACATGGGAAAGAAGGGCGCCTGGAGCTGTTTGGTCTGGCGACCGCCCAAGCTACCGAGGGATGAGTTCGAGGAAATTCCTTATTGATCCCCGGGCACGCGGCTGCTATTTGGCCCGACGAAAAATCGATGTGTCGAAATTTTTCGTTTTGTCTGAGTGCGTCAATCCTCGAAGTGGACCGCTTTGGATATTCAGCCAGCACCCATCCTTGATTTCCGCCGCCCGTGCAAGGGATGGACGGCGAACCAACGAACGATTCTGCTGCATGCCGGATATCTCATGCACGAGTTATGTCACATCCGTGTGCGCTTTGTGGAGCTGGAACGCGTTCCCGGCATGGCCGGTGCTGCGCCAGCCACTCCATTTTTTTCCGTGACATGGAGGATTCGATGATTAGAACGAAGCTGGTGGAACTGTCGACCATCGAGGCAGTGGCTTACCGCCGCAAACTCGGTTCGGGAAACTCCGGCGTGGTGATCATGCGCTATGACACGGCACAACCTGGCCTGGCCTCGCTGAACAAACGCAGCGGCGAACCCGATCCCGCCGCCAATGCAGACCCCGCGCTTTTTCCGGTGGAGGCATTCAAGGAGGCTCTGGAACTGACGTCCGGAACGCCTTATGCCAACCGGGGGGCGATCAGGCTGTCCGAGCCGTCGGCAGCCGACGCGCAGGCTATGGAAGACAGCCACGCCGTGCCGGATACGCCAGAAGAAGAAGCCACGGTGCGCAGTTCCGAGTACGAGGCCATCGTAAAGGCCTACACGAACAAAAAGGGGGAGCTGTCCTACGATCTGTTGAACAAGGACTTCATCCAGTTCGCGAAATCCAATCGGTTCGTCGCCGACATGATCGCCCAGCGGGCCTCGGTCGATGACATCGTCGATCACATCGTGCTGGCGAAATCCCAGTCGATCACCGGCAACAGCAGCCTGAGCCCGGCCCAGACCCGGCAGATCGTCGCCATGCTCGACGACGTCAGTCCGCGTCACGTGTTCCGGGAGTTGAAAGAGGAAATACGCAGGATGCTCGGCGCCAACAAGTTCTGAGTCCGAGCCTGGATCGCCGCGCGGACCGACGTCGCGGCGATTTTTTCGTTCGAACTGGAAGACGTGACGGGCAAGGCCGACAGACATTGGAGCCGTCAGCACAGAACACGGCGTAGATAGCCCCGCAAAGGCGATACAGCGCGGGGGGCGGGGTCAAAACGGAACCTGACCTCGCCACACCCAAAACGCGCATAATGTATATTATGTCAACTAATGTCCATGTAGTTGGCGATTCCGTGCTTGGTTGAGGCGTCAGTTCGGGCAAAACCATGTCTATTATTCAAGCAAAACTATGTTGACTGCTTGAGCTGCCCTGCCCAACCCACGATGTTCCTTTTTCAGAGCGACGAAGGCCAGTCAGATGATCGGCCGATCATTTACCTGGACGGGACAAGCGAGATGGAAGCAAGTCGCCGGGGCTGCACTGCTCCTCCGCTGGTGCTGTGCCTAACCACTCTGGAACAACGTCTTGCCGCGAACCACAGAAATCCCGCAATGCTTCGAACTCTTGGTTTGAGAGTTTGATGTTGTTTGATCCGCACGATTAGGTGGCAGCGATAAGCGCACCTTGCTGGCGTAGATGCGCTTGGAAGCGATCTGCGTAGTCTTCGAAGACGGCATTTCTGACGCTGGAGCGCGCCGCGAGCGCCATGCGCCAAGCCGAGACACGCGGAAGACCGTCGAATATCTGCCGCGCAATCGAAGGGTCAATGATTGCGAAGTACCGGAATAGCGGAGCGTAAACCGCATCCACCATGCCAAAGGCAGCGCCGGCGAAGTAAGGACCGGTTCCTAGTTGGGCCTCCAACTTGCCGAGCCGGTCACACAGTGCGGCGCGCTTGGAGTCGGCTGTAACAGCGTCGCGAGCGTGAAGGAACTGCCACCCTTCGGCAAAGGTCTGGGTGGCAAACTCGATCCACGCGCGGTGTTGGGCGCGGGACAGCGCATCAAGGGGGTACATCGACCCACCCGCCTGCGTCTCGTCGAGGTATTCGCAGATGGCCACGCTCTCAAACAGGATCGCGTCGTCCGCATTCCCCTGGGGCACCTTGAGCAAGGGAACCTTGCCGGTCGGTGAAAGTGCCAAGAACCAATCGGGCTTGGCTGAGAGGTCAACGTTGATTCGATCAAATACCGTGCCCTTCTCAAGAAGGATGATCACGGCACGTTGAACGAACGGGCATAGGGGGTGGCTGATGAGTGTGAGCATTGACACTGATTCGTAGGTGTTTAGGTTTATCTGGGGAGGACACCGGACCTATCCTGTGTCCCTTCCCCGCTGCCTTGCCCGGATTAGCGCCGGAGATCTATGCCTGACTTCAAGGTGTGTAAGCCGGAATCGAAGTCGCGGTGTTAGCGATTTAGTAGGCGGCCGCCATCGACGACGATTTCGGAGCCGACGGTCCAGCGCGATTCGTCGGATGCGAGATACAGCACCGCTTTGGCCACCTCATCGGGAGTGCCGAAGCGCCCCAGCGGAATGGTCGCGGCAATCTGTTGATTGACCTGCTCGCGATAGGAATCTGGAATGCCGAGCTTATCGTACAAGGGCGTCTCGACCGGACCGGGGCTTACTGCGTTTACGCGGATGCCCCGCGCCAGCAATTCGGTCGATAGTGTTTTCGACATGTTCAGGAATGCGGCCTTGGTGGCGGCATAAACGGAAGAGCGGTCTGCGCCTGCGTGGGCGCTGACGGACGTCGTGAGCACCACAGAGGCGGGGTTCGAGAATACTGGAAGCAGAGCTTGCAGCAGGAAGTAAGGACCCTTCACGTTGATGTCGAAAGAACGATCAAACATCTCCTCCGTCCACTCCTCAATGGGCTGCCACACCGATACGCCGGCATTGAGGAAGGCGACGTCGAGCTGGCCAAAATGGTCCTTGACGGCCTGCGCCAGTTCCTTCTGTGCAGCGACGCTGGCCGAGTCGGCCCTCAGCACGGGCACATCGAAGCCCAGTTCTGCCTGAGCCTTCGCAATCGAATCGGGGTTGACCCCCGTCACGATGACGCGGGCACCTTCGGCCAGAAACTGCTTTGCGGTTTCCAGGCCGATGCCGCTGGTTCCACCGGTGATGAGAGTACGTTTACCTTGCAAGCGCGACATTGAATTCCCCCTGTGAATAATGACCACCACGGTCGACGGAGGCTACTGTGCGCTCATGCTTCTATATTGATAAGATCGGAATTTAGGATATCATTCATGCAGTGAAAGCATGAATCGAAAGGTTGATAATGGACCGATTTTTGCTTATGACGTGCTTCGCTCGCGCGGTCGAGACAGGAAGTTTTTCTGCTGCGGGCCGTGACCTGGGTGTTGGGCAGCCCAATGTCAGTCGACACGTAGCGGCGCTTGAAGACCATCTTCAGACCCGCCTGTTGCATCGCTCCACCCGCAAACTCGCGCTCACGCCGGAAGGCGAACGCTATTACGCTGACATCCGCCGAATTCTCGATGCGGTGGACGAATCCGAATCGTCCTTCCGAAACACCTCTGATCCCTCCGGGCTGTTGCGGGTGGCCTGCCCGACTGCCCTCGCGCACGCCTTCATTTTGCCGTGCGTGCCGGAGTTTCTGGCGCGGTATCCTCGATTGACCCTGGACCTTCAAATCAACGATCGTTTCGTAGATTTGGTGAACGAAGGTACCGAACTTGCCATACGCATCGGAAATCTGGAAGACAGTACCCTGCGCGCTCGCCGCATCGGTTCATATGACCGTGTGTTCGTTGCCAGCAAAGACTATCTGGCTCGACGCGGTATTCCGCAGACCCCCAACGACCTGCGCGACCACGACTGTGTGATCTACACCTTGCTCACTTCAGGCGCCACATGGCGCTTCCGGGACATGGAAGTTCCGGTCTCTGGCAGGCTGCGGGTCAACTCGCCTGAGGCTGCCAGCGCAGCGGTCACCGCAGGGCTGGGAGTGGGACAAGGGCCGGCCTGGTTGTTTGAGGAAGGCTTGAAAAGCGGTCGCGTGGAAGTCATTCTCAAGGCCTATGCCGCGCCCGCAGTCCCTGTGCAGATCGTATATGTTGCCAACAGATTGCTTCCTACTCGGGCAATCGTCTTCATGGATTTCATTGCGGATGTGTTTTCGAGCATTCCCGCATTGAATCATCAGGACTTCTTGTCAGAGCCGCCGGGTCGCTGATGACTTACACAGCAACCAATCCTAGCCGCTCCAGTGCAGTGTCCAAAGCGCTCGGTGGAGGCTTGGTCCCGCAACCCAGCCGAAAGCGATAGCATCGGTTGAATGCGGGCGCGATCTGAGCTTGAACAGACGGCCCTGGCACCACCAAGAATCGAACAACGACAAGGAGACGAAGTGAGCAGCAATCCGGACGTCAACGGCGAACGCCTGTGGGACTCGCTGATGGAACTGGCGCGAATCGGCGCCACCCCCAAGGGTGGCAATGCCCGCCTGGCGCTGACGGCGCTCGACGGCCAGGGCCGTGACCTGGTGGTCGGCTGGATGAAGGATGCCGGCCTGACCGTCACCGTCGACCGGATCGGCAACATCTTCGGCCGCCGCGCCGGCACCGACGCCGAGCGCGCGCCCGTGATGACCGGCAGCCACATCGACACCCAGCCTACCGGCGGCAAGTTCGATGGCTGCTTTGGCGTGCTGGCCGGTCTGGAAGCCATCCGCACGATGAACGCGCATGGCATCCAGACCCGCGCGCCGATCGAGCTGGCGATCTGGACCAACGAGGAAGGCTCGCGCTTCATTCCGGTGATGATGGGATCGGCGGTGTTCATCGGCAAGGAATCGTTGGAAACCACCCTCGCCCAGCAAGACCGCGACGGACTCAAGGTCGGCGACGAACTCCGGAAGATCGGCTATGCCGGCGACGCACAGGTCGGCGGCCGCCCGGTCGATGCGTACTTCGAGGCGCACATCGAACAAGGCCCGATTCTGGAGATCGAGGACAAGATCATCGGCGTGGTGACCGGGTCGCTGGGGCTGAACTGGTACGACGTGGTGGTCACCGGCATGGAAGCCCATGCGGGCCCTACCCCTATGCCCGTACGCAAGGACGCGCTGTACGCCGCCAGCTTCCTGCTGCAGCAGGTCATTCAGATCGGCCGTGGCCATGGACCGGCGGGACGAGGCACCGTGGGCGTGATCGATGCCCTGCCCGCCTCGCGCAACGTGATCCCTGGCGCGGTGAAGTTCACGGTCGACCTGCGCCACAGCGACGCCTCGGTCCTGGCCGAGATGGATGCGGAATGGAACGCCGCGTGCGAACGCATCGCCGCCGAACACGGCGTGACGGTGGAATGCCAGCTGGTGCAGAACTTCCCGCCCACGCCTTTCGACGAATCCCTGGTGGCGGCGGTGCGAAACGGCGCCGCCAGCCGCGCCCTGCCCGCCATGGATATCGTGACCGGCGCGGGTCACGATGCCGTCAACATGGCCTCGGTTGCACCCACGGCCATGATCTTCGTCCCCTGCAAGGACGGCATCAGTCACAACGAGATCGAGTACGCCAAGCCGGAAGACCTGGAAGCGGGCTGCAATGTGTTGCTCGACGCCCTACTTGCCCGGGCGCAACGCGTGGCCTGAAGACCCGACACCGCGCTTGCCTCTACAATGCGGCCTTCCCGGCCGCATTGTCGTCCTCGGGCCGCGCAGCACCTTGCGCCTTCAAGCCGCCCTGGACGGGAATGCCTGCCTGGCGGGAGGCAAGCCGAAAGCGCCGCACCTGGCGCGCTTCGCCGCCGGACTCGTCGTGGCCCTGTTTGCCCCGCCCTTCCCTACACCTGCGTTCGCTGCCACCTGCTACGGCCAAGGTGGCAGCAAGCTTTTTGTCTTTCCCGATGATCCGTTTCCAGCAAGTCACGCTCGCCCGCGGCGTCAAGCCGCTGCTCGACAAGGTCGATCTCATCCTCAACCCGGGCGACAAGATCGGCCTGATCGGGTCGAACGGCGCCGGCAAGTCCAGCCTGTTCGCCATGCTGCGTGGCGAGCTGCACCCCGACCAGGGTGAACTGAGCTATCCGCCGACCTGGCGCATGGCCCACGTCGCCCAGGAAACGCCCGCGCTCGATCGCAGCGCCATCGAGTACGCCATCGACGGCGACGTCGGCCTGCGCAAGCTGGAAGCCGAACTGGCCGAGGCCGAGGCAGCCCCCGACACGCCCGAAAGCGGCCTGCGCATCGGCGAGCTGTACGGCATGCTGGCCGACGCCGACGCCTACACCGTGCATTCGCGTGCGGAACAATTGCTGGCCGGCCTTGGGTTTTCGTCGGACCAGATGCATTTGCCGCTGACCAGCTTCTCGGGCGGCTGGCGCATGCGCCTGAACTTGGCGCAGGCACTGATGTGCCCGTCGGATCTGCTGTTGCTGGACGAGCCGACCAACCACCTGGACCTCGACGCCATCATCTGGCTGGAAGACTGGCTCAAGCGCTATCCGGGCACGCTGCTGATCATCTCGCATGACCGCGACTTCCTGGACCAGGTGGTCAACGTCATCGTCCACATCGACGATCGCAAGCTCAAGCGCTACGGCGGCCATTATTCGTCCTTCGAACGCCAGCGCGTGGCCCAACTGGAGCTGGCGGCCGGCATGGTCGAAAAGCAGCAGCGCGCGCGTGCGCACCTGCAGTCCTTCATCGACCGTTTCAAGGCCAAGGCGTCCAAGGCGCGTCAGGCCCAAAGCCGGATCAAGGCCCTGGCCAAGATGGAGGAAGTCGCGCCCCTGCGGGCAGCGGCCGAATTCGCCTTCCAGTTCCGCGAGCCCCTGCGCTCGCCCGATCCGCTGCTGACCATGGACGGCGTGGCGGCGGGTTATCGCCTGGAAGACGACGGCGTGCCGGTGGGCGAAAAGCGCATTCTCGACGGCGTTAAATTCTCGCTGCAAAGCGGCCAGCGCATTGGCCTGCTGGGCATCAACGGGGCCGGCAAGTCGACCTTCATCAAGACCATTGCTGGCGAGCTGCAGACCTTGGCGGGCGAGGCCCACTTCAACAAGGGCCTGGCGATCGGCTACTTCGCCCAGCATCAGGTCGAGATGCTGCGGCACGACGAATCGCCCCTGTGGCACATGAGCAAGCTCGCGCCCACGGTGCGCGAACAGGAACTGCGCAACTTCCTGGGCAGCTTCAATTTCAACGGTGACATGGCGCTGGCGCCCATCGCCCCACTGTCGGGTGGCGAAAAGGCACGGCTGGCGCTGGCCCTGATCGTGTGGCAGCGCCCCAACCTGCTGCTGCTCGACGAGCCGACCAACCACCTGGACCTGGAAACGCGCGAGGCGCTTACCGATGCGCTGGCGCAGTTCGAAGGCACGCTGCTCTTGGTCTCGCACGACCGCCACCTGCTGCGCGCCACGACCGACGAATTCATCATCGTGGCCGATGGCGAGGTGCGCCCCTTCGATGGCGATCTGGACGACTACAAGACCTGGCTCTACAAGACCAAACTGGCTGCCAAGCAGGCAGCGAAAGGCTGAGTCGGGGCAGAGGCGGTGCGGCGTTCGCCGCATTCGCCGCGTCCGCCTCCCCTGCCCTGTCTTCCAAGCACCGCACGGGTACCGATAAGGGCTGGAAGTCAGTGGTTCACGCTACGCCGCGAGTTCTCGTCGGATGATCTCTGCACCAGCACTCAGCGCGTTCAACTTGCCTCGGGCCACATGGCGTGGCAAAGGCGCCATGCCGCAATTGGTGCACGGATAGAGCTTGTCCGCATCCACGAACCGCAGTGCCGTGCGCAAGGTGCTGGCGACTTCCTCGGGCGTCTCGACGGTGTGGTTGGCCACGTCGATGGCCCCGACCATCACCTTCTTGCCCCGAATGAGTTCGATCAGGTCGATGGGGACATGCGAGTTGTGGCATTCCAGCGAGACGATATCGATGCTGGATTGCTGCAGCTTGGGGAACGACTCTTCGTATTGCCGCCATTCCGACCCCAGCGTCTTCTTCCAGTCGGTATTGGCCTTGATGCCGTAGCCGTAGCAGATGTGCACGGCGGTTTCGCACTTGAGCCCTTCGATCGCCCGTTCCAGCGTGGCCACGCCCCAGTCGTTCACTTCGTCGAAGAAGACGTTGAAGGCAGGCTCGTCGAACTGGATGATGTCGACGCCAGCCGCTTCCAGCTCTCGGGCTTCCTGGTTGAGGATCCTGGCGAATTCCCAGGCCAGTTTTTCGCGGCTTTTGTAGTGGGCGTCGTAGAGCGTGTCGATCATCGTCATGGGGCCAGGCAGCGCCCACTTGATGGGTTGCGTGGTCTGCTGACGCAGGAATTTGGCGTCTTCGACGAAAACGGGCTTCTGGCGGCTGACTGGGCCCACGACGGTCGGTACGCTCGCATCGTAGCGATCGCGGATTCTGACGGTCTCGCGCTTTTCGAAGTCGACGCCGTCGAGGTGCTCGATGAACGTGGTGACGAAGTGCTGACGGGTCTGCTCGCCATCGCTGACGATATCGATGCCGGCCAATTGCTGTTCTTGCAGCGCCAGGCGCAGGGCATCCTGCTTGCCCTCTATCAGGCCCTCACCCTGCAGCGCCCAGGGCGACCAGAGTTTTTCAGGTTGGGCGAGCCAGGAAGGTTTGGGCAGGCTTCCGGCGGTCGAGGTGGGCAATAGTTTTTTCATGACGATGATTCGGTGTATTCAGTCGCGGTGTATTCAGTCGATCAATGCGCGTAGCTCGCGGCCCATTTCTCGAGCACGTTCCCGTACGGCTTGATGAAGTGTTCTTCGGTGTAGCGCCCTTGCTTGACGGCCAGCTGGCTGCGTTCCACGCGGTCGTAGACGACTCGCGTCAGGGAATAGTCCTGATGCGTCAGGCTGGGCTGATAGATCTTTCCCGCCGCGGAATTGGCGTTGTAGATCTCGGGCCGATAGATTTTCTGGAATGTTTCCATCGTGCTGATGGTGCCGATCAGCTCGATGTTGGTGTAATCGCCGAGCAGGTCGCCGATGAAGTAGAACGCCAGCGGTGCCACGCTGCCAGGCGGCATGAAGTAGCGCACCTGCATGCCCATCTTGGCGAAATAATGGTCGGTCGAAGACAGTTCGTTCTGTCGATATTCGACGCCCAGGATGGGATGCCGATTTTCGGTGCGATGGTAGGTCTTGCTGCTGGATGCGCTGATGCAGATGACCGGCGGCTTGCTGAAATGCTCGCGGTAAGCGTCTGACCGGATGAAGTGCTTGAACAGCCTGCCGTGCAGCTCGCCGAAGCCGTCGGGCACGCTGAACGTGGATTTGTCGTGGTTATGTTCGGTCAGCAACACGCTGAAGTCGTAGTCGCGAACGTATGAAGAGAAATTGTTCCCGGCGATGCCCTCGATACGCTCGCCGGTCTTCTTGTCGATGACGTTCGGCTTCAGTATCTCGATCAAGGGGAAAGCACTGCTGCCGGCGTCGCCATCGATATTCATCTCGACCGAAATGATTTCGAGTTCGACGGCGTAGCGATCACCTTTCGGATTATCCCAATGCGCCAGGTTATTGAACCGGTTGTCGATCATCCTCAGCGTATTGCGCAGGTTTTCTTCGCGCTGCTCGCCCCGGGCGAGGTTGGCGAAATTGGTGGTCATGCGCGTGCTGTCCGACGGGCGATAGTTTTCGTCGAAACCGATGCTCTTGATGCTGAATGAAAAATCTTTGCTCATGGTGACCTGGCCTGCACAAGGTGTATGTGCCGTTTTGTTTTCCGGGAACGCGCTGCACGATGCCGACGGCGTCGGCTGGCTTCGCGTCCAAAAAACGCAGAGGAACGATGAAACGGATCTTAGGCATCGCGATCGATGAAGTAAAATGGTCTTATTTCATCAATCCATGAGCGGGGTTCATGCACATGCTTGAGCGCATCCATCTCAGCATCGTTCAGCAGGTCGAAAAGCAAGGGTCGTTGACGGCCGCCGCAGGCGTGCTGAACCTGACGCAGTCGGCCTTGAGCCACAGCATGAAGAAGCTGGAGCAGCAACTGGGCACCGACATTTGGCTGCGCGAAAGCAGAAGCCTGCGCCTGACGCAGGCGGGCCAGTACCTGCTGGCGGTGGCGAATCGCGTGCTGCCGCAGTTGGACCTCGCCGAAGAACGACTGGGCCAGTTCGCGCAGGGCGAGCGGGGTGCCCTGCGCATCGGCATGGAATGCCACCCCTGCTACCAATGGCTGCTCAAAGTGGTGTCTCCCTATCTGTCCGCCTGGCCAGACGTGGATGTGGACGTCAAACAGAAATTCCAGTTCGGCGGGATCGGTGCGCTCTTCGGCTACGAGATAGACCTGCTGGTCACGCCTGATCCGCTGTTCAAGCCAGGCTTGAAGTTCGAACCGGTGTTCGACTACGAGCAGGTGCTGGTCGTGGCCAGGGGCCATGCGCTGGCGTCGGCGGCTTACGTGAAGCCCCCGCAACTGACGCAGGAAGTGCTCATCAGCTATCCCGTGGATATCGAACGCCTGGACATCTACAACCAGTTCCTGTTGCCGGCCGGTGTCACGCCCAGGCGCCACAAGGCCATCGAGACCACCGACATCATGGTGCAGATGGTGGCCAGCGGCCGCGGGGTGGCCGCCCTGCCGCGCTGGCTGGTCGAGGAGTACGCCGCCAGGATGGACGTGGTGCCGGTGCGGCTGGGCCCGCGCGGCATCGCCAAGCAGATCTTTCTGGGCGCGCGCGAGACGGACACCGCCATCGATTACGTGCGGGCCTTCATCGAACTGGCCCGCCAGCCGGGCCTCACTTCGGCGTGAACGCGTCCAGTTCGGTACGCGCGCGGCGCGCCGATTCCGCATCCCCTGCGCGCGCCAGCACGCTGGGCACCTGCTCGATCTGCGCCCGCGTCAGGCCGACGTTCAGGCTGAACTGCAGGTGCGACCGCAGTTGTGACGACACTCCCGGCAAGGCCGACAAGGCCCCCAGCGTCGCCAGCTCGCGGCTGCGCCAGTCCAGGTTGTCGCGCGCGAAGATGTCGCCGAACAGGTGGGCCTTCAGGTATTGATCGATGGCGGGCGAGAAGTCGAACAACGGTCCGGTCACCGGCGCGCCGACCAGCCTGGTCTGGTTCGCGGTGCCCACTGACAGCGACTGTCCGTTCGGAACCAAGGCCGGCGGCTCGTGGCCCGGCGCATCCTGAATGCCGCGTGCCTCGCGGGCATCGACGACCTTCATCAGTTCAGACAAGGCATTCAGGCTGCGGGGAAAGCCCGCATAGGCATACATCTGCACCAGCACTTCGCGGCTTTCGGACACGCTGAGACCGGCGCTCAGGCCATCTTCCAGCGCCCGGTTCAGGCGGGGTATGTCGCCGACGGCTGCGAACGCGGCAATGGGGACGACGGCCGCCTGCTTGGGGGACAGTGCCTGATCCGTGCCAGCCGCAGGCTGCTGCGCGCCCGCCGTCGCGCCGACCATCATGTACGCGCCCAAGGCGCTGCCGATGACTGCCTTGAACATGTTTCGACCCGACTCAGCGCGCGCCATACTGCGCCTCCGTCACCTGTTCGGCCCAATCGACGTTCTTGCCATCGAGCGCTTCGTTGATGACGATGTGGGTCATGGCGGTGGTCGGCGTCGCACCGTGCCAATGACGCACGCCAGGCGGAATCCACACGGTGTCGCCGGGACGGATCTCGCGGACGGGCTGACCTTCCTGCTGGATCAGGCCCACCCCTGCCGTGACGATCAGGGTCTGGCCAAGCGGATGGGTATGCCAGGCCGTGCGCGCGCCCGGCTCGAAGGTCACCGTGCCACCGCCGACCCGCCCGGGCGCCGTGGCCTGGAACAGCGAATCGATGCGAACCCGGCCACTGAAATAGTTGGCCGGACCAGCCACTGAGGCTTGCGAACCGTTCTGCGTGACCGTCACGCCGGCGGGCTCCTTGGCCGACACAGCAGGGACCATGAGCGAAAGCGACAAGGCGTTCGCGAAGATCAGCTTCAATTTCATTGCGTGCTCCGAAAGGTGTCCGGTGCACTGTATGCGTCCCGCTTAATCGCGATAAGCAGCCATAATCTGCATGGCCTAATGAATTTCATTCACAAGAATCGATGTCTCGTCCCAATCATCACGAACTGCGCGCATTCGTCACCGTCGCGCGCGAACGCAGCTTCACCCGGGCAGCGGCGCAACTGGGGGTGTCGGCATCGGCCTTGAGCCATGCCATGTCGCAGCTGGAGGCGCGCATGGGCACGCTGCTGCTGACCCGCACGACACGAAGCGTCGCCCCGACCGAGGCGGGCGAGCGCATGCTGGCCAGCGTGGCACCGCTGCTCGACGACCTGGACCAGGCGGTCGACGCCTTGCGGTCGGCCAATGGCAGCGCGGCGGGCACGGTACGCATCAACGCCAACGACCACGTCATCTCGACGGTCCTGTGGCCGAAATTGCAGCCCGTGCTGCGTGCCCACCCCGAGATCTGCGTGGAGTTCACGGTCGACTATGCCTTCACCGACATCGTCGCCAACAATTTCGACCTGGGCATCCGCATCGGCAACCGGGTGGACCAGGACATGATCGCCGTGCGGATCGGGCCTGACCTGCGCCTGGGGGCGGGTTGTTCGCCCGGCTATCTGGCAGGGCGCAAGCTGCCCAAGCACCCCCGCGACCTGACCAGCCACGAGTGCATACAGTTGCGCCTGCCCACCCGCGGTGGCCTGTATGCGTGGGACTTCGAGAAAGGCAAGGAAAGCCTGAACGTTCGCGTCCAGGGCAAGACGATCTTCAACAACACCTTTCTGATGCTGCAGGCGGCGCTGGACGGCCAGGGCGTGTGCTACGTGCCGGAAGACCTGATGCTGCCCCACTTCGCGTCAGGCGCCCTGGTGCCGTTGCTGGAGAACTGGTGGCCGGTGTTTCCCGGTTACCACCTGTACTACCCCAACCGCCGTCACCTGTCCCCTGCCCTGCGCGTCGTCATCGACGCGCTGCGGCATCACGTCGGCTGACTCGCGTCCGAATCAGTCCGGGTAATGCAGCGCGTCCATCACCACGCTCATGGCGCGGGTGATGCCGCGCTGGCTGGCGAAGAACAGGTGATAGCCGGGGAACAGCATCCAACAGGGCTCGAGCACGCCCACCAGGCGGCCGGCCTCGATATGGGGCCGCGCCAGATCGTGCGGCACGTACGCCAGCCCATAGCCTGACAGCGCCGCATTCAGCACCTGATAGATCCCGTTGAACACCAGCCGTCCGTCGACGCGCACGCTCATGGCGCGGTCGCCGCATTGCAGTTCCCACGCATACAGATTGCCGCGAGTGGGCAGTCGCAGGTTGATGCAGTCGTGCTTCAGCAGGTCTTCCGGCTCGTTCAGCGGTGGATGCCGCGCCAGATAGTCCGGCGTGCCGACGATGGCGAAGCTCAGGTCGGGGCCGATGCGCACCGCCGATACCTCGTTGGTCAGCCCATCGCCCAGGCGCACGCCGAAATCGAAGCGGCCATGCACGATGTCGGTCATGGCGTAGTCGTCGCTGAGCTCCAGCCTGATCTGCGGGTAGGCCGCCAAGGCCTTGGACAGGCGCGGCCACAACAAGGTGTCGATGGAATGGTCGGTCGCCGTGATGCGGACGGTTCCCGCCGGCACTTCGCGCATGTCCGACACGGCATGCAGTTCGGCTTCGATGTCGTCGAGACGCGGCGCCACGTTGGCCATCAGGCGCGCCCCGGCCTCGGTGACCGACACGCTGCGCGTGGTCCGCGTCAACAGCCTAACGCCCAGGCGTGATTCCATCTCCCGGATGGTGTGGCTCAGCATCGATTGCGACATGCCGAGCTGCGCGGCGGCACGCGTGAAATTGCGTTCACGCGCCACGGCGATCAGGGCGAGCAAGTCGCTGTAGGGATGACGACGCATGGGCGGATCGGGGGCGAAAGCTGCCGATTGTATAGACGGCCGGGCCGCTGGCAGCCTGTTGGCGCCAGGCGGTCGAGGCATCGAGCTCCGCGCAATGCCGCGATAGTTCAGGGAATCGACAGCATTTATCGAACGGGCTCATGGAAGCATGCAGGAATCACGGCATCCGACCGGATGGGTGACTGTGGCTAAATGCAGAGCACCTTTGCCTGTCACGGCGCCACGCTGGCTGCCCGGCCCAGGCGATGAATCCAACAGGAGCACGTCCATGCCTCCCCTGCCCCCTTCCGACCTGCCTGCGGAGCTTAGCGCCGACGAAGCCGCGCTGCTCAAGGAAATGCCCGACCTCAGTGATGTGGGTCAATCGCGCCGCACATTCATGATGCAGTCGACCGCTGGCGGCATCGGTCTGTTCGCCGCCAACCTGCTGGCCCAGGAATCGGCCATGGCAGCGCGCCCGCTGGCCGCCGACGCGGCAGTGTCGGCCACCGCGCCGCAGAACATCGTCGAGACCACGCTGCGCATCAACGGCGTGTCGCACACCCTGGCTGCCGACGCCCGTGTCGTGCTGCTCGATGCCCTGCGTGAGCGCCTGGGCATGACCGGCTCGAAGAAAGGCTGCGACCAGGGCCAGTGCGGCGCCTGTACCGTGCTGGTCGACGGCCAGCGCGTGCTGTCCTGTCTGACCCTGGCTGCGACGCTGGACGGCAAGGAAATCACCACGGTCGAAGGCCTGGCCAGCGGCGACCAGTTGCACCCGGTCCAGGCTGCCTTCATCAAGCACGACGCCTTCCAGTGCGGCTATTGCACGCCGGGGCAGATCTGCTCGGCCATCGGCGTCCTCAACGAGGCTCGCCAGGGGCATGTCAGCCACGTCACCGCCGACGTCCGCAAGTCCTCCACCCGCCTGAGCGACGACGAGATCCGCGAGCGCATGAGCGGCAACATCTGTCGCTGCGGTGCCTATCCGGGCATCGTCGCCGCCGTACAGGAGGCCCACTCGGGCCGCCAGACCGCCCAGGCGTGGGAATTCGCCACCGACGTTCAACTCGCCGCAGTGATGAAGGAGGACGGCCATGAGACCGTTTGAGTACCAGCGCGCGACCGATGTCGGCGCCGCCACCGCCGTTGCCAATGCCCCCGATGCCAGGTTTCTTGCCGGTGGCACCAACCTGCTCGACCTGATGAAGGAAGACGTCGAGCGGCCGACCCGCCTGATCGACATCACCCGTCTGCCCCTGCGCCAGATCTCGCGCAGCCGTGCCGGGCTGTCGCTGGGCGCGCTCGCCACCAACACCGACACCGCCAACCATCCCCTGGTGCGCGAGCTGTATCCCTTGCTGTCGCAGGCCATCGTCGCGGGCGCGTCGGGGCAACTGCGCAACATGGCGACCAATGGCGGCAATCTGCTGCAACGCACGCGCTGCAATTATTTCTACGACACGGCCACGCCCTGCAACAAGCGTGAACCCGGCAGCGGTTGTGGTGCGCGGGATGGCTTGAACAAGATCCACGCCATCTTCGGCTGGAGCGAAGACTGCGTCGCCACCTACCCGGGCGACATGGCCAACGCCCTGACGGCGCTCGATGCCTCTGTGCGCGTACGTGGGATAGACGGTCGCGAACGCCTGATTCCGATCGGTGACTTCCATCGGTTGCCCGGCGATGCGCCGCAACGCGATACCAATCTCGCCCAGGGCGAGCTGATCCTGGCGATCGAACTGCCGGTGCCGGCGGCGGCCTTTGCCAATAACTCCCACTACCTGAAAGTGCGCGATCGCGCGTCCTATGCCTTCGCGATGGTGGCAGTGGCCGCGGCACTCGACCTGGACGGCGACCGCATTCGCCAGGCGCGGGTGGTACTGGGTGGCGTCGCCCACAAGCCCTGGCGCAGTACCGAGGCCGAAGCCATCCTGACCGGTCAACGCGCCGACGAAGCGCTGTTCCAGCGTGCCGCCACGGCGGCGCTGCGCGATGCGCGTCCGCTTTCCCACAACGCCTACAAGGTGGAACTGGGACAACGCTCGGTCGTGCGTGCGCTGATGCGCGCTGCCCGATTCGCATGAACGCAACCGGGGAGGACTGACATGACGCGTTATCTGGGCAAGGAAACGACCCGCGTCGACGGGATCGCAAAAGTCACCGGGCAGGCCAAGTACACGGCCGAGTTCAAGGTGCCGCACGTGGCCTACGGCTTCATCGTGCTGAGCACGATTCCCAAGGGCCGCATCACGGCCATCGACACCCGCGTGGCGGAACAGGCCGAAGGCGTGGTTCGCGTCTTCACGCATTTGAACGCCGGGCGTCTGGGGACGGCCAAGCCGGACGCAGCCAAGGGCTGGGCCTGGCCGCTGCAATCGGACCGGGTGTTCTTCAACGGCCAGCCGATCGCGCTGGTGGTGGCGGAAACCTACGAGCAGTCGCGCCATGCCGCCCGCCTGGTGGACGTGCGCTACGACGCCGAGCCGCACGTCACGGACTTCGAGGCGGCGATGGATGGTGCGCAGCCCGACGCCAGCACGGCCAAGGGCAAGCCGCGCGGCAACCCTGAAGCGGCGATGCGCACGGCCGAGGTCAGGGTCGACGCGCAGTACCGGATTCCCATCGAGCACCACAACCCCATCGAACCCCACGCGGCGATCGCCATGTGGGACGGCGACCAGTTGACGATCTTCGACAAGACCCAGAACGTCTATGGCGTGCGCGAGCATCTGGCAGAGGGCTTGAACGTGGCCGCCGACAACATCCGGGTGGTGTCGCCGTTCGTGGGCGGCGCATTCGGCGCATCGCTCAAGCCCAACTATTACCCCTCGCTGACGGCGATGGCGGCACGGGCGCTGAAGCGTCCGGTGAAGGTGGTGTACACCCGCGCCCAGATGTTCACGGGCCACGGGTATCGGCCCTTCACCGTGCAGAAGGTCGCACTGGGCGCCGACCGCAGCGGCAAGCTGTCGGCGATGATCCACGAGGCGTTCCACAACACCTCGTCCTTCGACGATTTTTCGGACGCCACCACCGCGTTCACGCGCCAGGTCTATGCCTGTCCCAACCTGCACGCACCGCTGAAAGTGGCTGCCACCGACCTGCCCACGCCGACGTGGATGCGCGCGCCGGGCGCAGTCAGCGGCATGTTCGCGCTGGAAAGCGCCATGGACGAACTGGCCTACGCGTTGAAGATCGACCCGCTGGAACTGCGCCTGATCAACTATGCCGAGGTCGACCCGGAAAGCGGCAAGCCCTTCACCAGCAAGGCGCTGCGCGAGTGCTACCGCATGGGCGCCGAACGCTTCGGCTGGGCCAATCGCAACCCCGAGCCGCGCTCGATGCGCGACGGCAAGTTGCTGGTCGGCTGGGGCATGGCATCGAGCGTGTGGGGCGCGATGCAGCAGCCCGCCAGCGCCAGCATCAGCTTCCGCGCCGACGGCACGGCCAGCGTGGCCAGTGCCACCAGCGACATCGGACCGGGCACCTACACCGTCATGACGATGATCGCCGCCGAGTTCCTGGGTTTGCGTCTGGATCAGGTGCACTTCGAGCTGGGCGATACGCGCCAGCCCAAGGCCCCTGCCCAGGGCGGTTCGTGGACGACGTCCAGCGTGGGGTCGGCCGTGCGCGGGGCGGCGCTTGCCATCACGGCACGACTCTTCACGCTCGCGAACCAGGATGAACGATCGCCGCTGCGCGGCGTCAGCGTCGAAAACGTCGAAATGCTGGACGGCCGCCTGCAGGTCAAGGGCGATCCGGCCAGATCGGTGGAAATCGCTGCCCTGATGTCGCGCGCCGGGTTGAACGAAATCAACGAGGTCCACGAGTCCAACCCGTCGGCCGAACGCGGGAAGTACGCCGCCCTGGCCCACGGTGCGCAGTTCGTCGAGGTCAAGGTCGACCCGGACCTGGGCACGGTCAAGGTCACCCGCGTCATCGAGATCACGGCGTGCGGCAAGATCCTCAACCCGCTTGCGTCGCACAGCCAGGAAATCGGCGGCGTAGTGTGGGGCATCGGCATGGCGCTGGAAGAAGCGACCGAGATCGACCATCGCTACGGCCGCATCATGAACGCCAGCCTGCAGCACTATCACGTGCCGGTGAACGCCGACATCCACGCCATCGAGACGATCTTCGTCGAGGAAGACGACAGCATCGTCAACCCGCTGGGCGTCAAGGGCATGGGCGAACTGGGCATGGTCGGCATCCCGGCCGCGATCGCCAATGCGGTGTTCCATGCCACGGGCAAGCGCGTGCGCGATCTGCCGATCACGCCCGACAAGCTGTTGTGAGCATGGAAAGCATCGACGCGGCGGTCGTGCGCGCGGCACGTGACTGGCGGGCCGCGGGCCATCGCGTGATGCTGGCCACCGTGGTCAGGACGTGGGGCTCGTCGCCACGTCCTGTGGGCGCCATGATGGCGCTGCACGAAAACGGCCAGACCGCCGGCAGCGTATCCGGCGGCTGCATCGAGGACGACCTGATCTGGCAATACAGCGGCGGCAAGATGCCGGAGCAGGCGACTGCCGTCGTCCGCTACGGCGTCAGCGCCGACGAGGCCCACCGTTTCGGGCTGCCGTGCGGGGGCACGCTCGAACTCGTGCTGGAGTTCGACCCGGCGGCGGACGCCCTGGACGCCCTGGTGAGCATGCTGGATGCAGGCACCTTGACCACCCGGACACTTGGGCTGGATACCGGCGCGGTGCACCTGGCCGCCGCCGCGTCCCCGCAAGCCTTGGTCTTCGATGGCCGGCAACTGCGCAATACCCTGGGCCCCGCGTACCGGATGCTGCTGATCGGCGCGGGGGCGCTGGCCGAGTATGTGTCGACCATGGCGCTGTTCAACGGCTTCACGGTGACGGTATGCGACCCGCGCACGGAGTACCTCGCGGGCTGGTCGGTGGCAGGCGTCACCACCGTGTCCACCATGCCGGACGACACGGTGATCGCTTTCCGGCCGGATGCCAGAAGCTGCATCGTGGCCTTGAGCCATGATCCCAAGCTGGATGACCTGGCCTTGCTGGAAGCCCTGCACAGCCCGGCTTTCTACGTGGGAGCCATCGGCTCGCGCCGGAACGACCAGGCCCGGCGCGAACGGCTGATGACCCACTTCAGTGAGACCGAGGCGTCGTTGTCACGATTGCGCGGGCCGATCGGCGTGTACATCGGCAGCAAGACGCCGGCTGAAATCGCGGTCAGCGTGATGGCCGAGATCCTAGCGGTGCGCAACGGCGTGGCGTTGCCGCATGAATGGTCGGTCGCGGTCGCCAAGCAGCATCGGGAGAACACCGACGCGGGGTTGGCGGCCGCAGCGCGCTGATCTCTTCGGAACCGCACGCCTCCTCGCTACGGCGATCCGACAAGCCAGAAAGCAAAACGGCCCGATCTGACCCACCCGGCGGGTCGGCTCGATCGGGCCGTTTTGCTTCTTGCAGCGACCAGCGTCACGCCGAAAAGGGTGGCGCTCCGTCCGCCATCAGGCGGCGATCTTCTCCGGCGCAGCCAGCGTGGCGCTGTCGATCACGAACCGATAGCGCACGTCGCCCTTGAGCATGCGTTCGTACGCGGTGTTGATCTCGTCGGCGCGGATCAGCTCGATGTCGGCAACGATGCCGTGTTCGGCGCAGAAATCCAGCATCTCCTGGGTTTCCGGGATGCCGCCGATCATGGAACCGGCCAGCGTGCGGCGCTTCATGATGAGATTGAACACCTGCGGCGAGGGATGCGGCGACGCCGGGGCACCGACCAGGGTCAGCGTGCCGTCGCGCTTGAGCAGCGTCAGGAACGCGTCGAGGTCGTGCGGCATGGCGACGGTGTTGACGATCAAGTCGAAGCTGCCGGCGTGCGCAGCCATTTCATCGGCATTGCGCGACACCACGACTTCATCGGCGCCCAGGGCGCGGGCCTCGTCGACCTTGCCGGCCGAGGTCGTGAAGGCCACGACGTGTGCCCCCATGGCGTGAGCCAGCTTGATGCCCATGTGACCCAGGCCGCCGATGCCGACGACGCCGACCTTCTTGCCCGGCCCGGCATTCCAGTGGCGCAGCGGCGAATACGTGGTGATGCCCGCGCAGAGCAAGGGCGCTACCGCGGCCAGTTGTTCTTCCGGATGACGAATACGCAGCACATAACGCTCGTGCACGACGATCTGTTCCGAGTAGCCGCCCAGCGTCCAGCCGGGCTCGTCGGTGGTCGGGCCGTTGTAGGTGCCGACCATGCCGTCGCAGTAGTTTTCCAGCCCGGCATCACACTCCGCGCAATGCTTGCAGCTGTCGACGATGCAGCCGACCCCGACCAGGTCACCGATGGCGACGGCATGCACGTGCTCGCCCACGGCGGCTACGCGGCCGACGATCTCATGGCCCGGCACGCACGGGAACAGGGTGCCGGCCCATTCGCCGCGCACCTGGTGTATGTCGGAGTGGCACACGCCGCAGAAGGCGATGTTGATCTGCACGTCGTGGGGGCCGGGCGCACGGCGGGTGATACGAAGCGCTTCGAGAGGACGGTCACCGGCATGGGACCCGATTGCATTGACCTGCATGGTGAGTTTCCTGGGAATGTCGCGGCACGCATGGTCCGCGGACATGAATGGAAGAAGTGATCCAGCGGTTCGAGCGCGATGCCGAGGACCGGATCGCGCTGGGTGCAAGCATTGTGAGGAAATCCCGGGCGGGAACCAACGGGCCGGCAGGCAACGCGGCCATGAACCAGATTGATCAATCCAGCCGGCAGAGACCCGCGTTGCGTTGATAGACGGTCAACCCTGCCGCGACTAGATCGGGCCGCTGGGCCGTCCGTCGTCATCGTGCCGAAGGGCCGCAATCAGCAGATTCATCGCCCCCGATGGCTGCCTGCGGCTCGGGTAATAAAGATGAAACCCCGACCACCGCGGGCACCAGTCTTCCAGCACGCTGACCAGATGGCCTGCCTTCACGTAAGGCTGCGCCAGGGTGTCAGGCACGTAGGCCACCCCCAGCCCGGACACCGCAGCTTCCAGGCAGTGGTAGATGCTGTTGTAGGTCAGCTGGCCGTCGACCCGGACGTTGATCTGCCGGTCGCCGTTCTGCAGTTCCCAGGCCCACAAGCCGCCATGCGTGGCCAGCCGCAGGTTGATGCAGTTGTGCTGCAGCAGATCCTGGGGCGTCACGGGCACGGGGTGCCTGGAAAAATACTGCCGCGTCGCCACGACGGCGAAGCGCACGTCCGGGCTGATGCGCACCGCGATCATGTCCTGCGCGACCGACTCCCCCAGGCGAACCCCGGCGTCGAACTGGTCGGCAGCGATGTCGGTCAGCTTGTTGTCTGCGAACAGTTCCACCTTGATGCCCGGGTGCCGAGGCAGGAAGTCCACCAGCTTGGGATGAAGCACTTCGCGGATCGCGTGGTTGGACGCCGTGATGCGAATCGTGCCCGTGGGGCTGTCCCGCAACGCCGACAGGGCCGTCAATTCAGTGTCGATCTGCTCGAATTGCGGCGCGACGGTCTGCATCAGCCGCGCCCCGGCCTCGGTGGGCGACACCGTGCGCGAGTTGCGCGCCAGCAGTTGGACCCCCAGGCGTTCTTCCAGGCCGCGCACCGCGTGACTGACCGCTGTCTGCGACACGCCCAGACGTGCCCCCGCGCGCGTGAAGCTGCCTTCCTGCGCCACCGCAATGAATGCGGCCAGTCCGCCGAAGGAATCGCGAAGGATGTGGGTTTGCATGGACGAAAGAAAAGTCGAGGCCGATCAAGATAGCAAAGTTGACGCCGCCTCACCGTGCCGGCGCGGTACGACTGGCGGGGCGACGCTTGGGCGGACGCATCAGCAACTCGATCTGCCTGTCTCTGGCGTTGACCTGGGCACGCAGGGTTTCGCATTGCGCCGCCAGCGTGGCGATCTTGTCCTGCGCGTGCGCATCGGCGGCACGTGCTGCATCGGCACCGGCCTGCATTTGCACGGCGAGCACCTGGACGTCGGCCTCGGCACGGCTGGCGCGACGCAGCAGTTCTTCCTGGGCCGACTGCACGCGAGCCAGCGCCGCTCGCTGCGCGGTGGCCTCGGTTTCGGCCGCTTTGCGCACCCGCACCAGTTCTTCTTGCGACTTCTTGTTGGCCTGACGCAGTTCGTCGATCTGCGACAACCATCGCCGTTCGTGCGTGGCATGCCGATTCTCCAGCGTCAGGACGGCATCGGCGTGGGCATCCTGCGCGGAAGTCAGCGCCTTCTGCAGGGCCGCCACCCTGCCCTGCTCTTCATGGAGCCTGGTCTGCGTGGTTCGTAAGGACTGCGCCAGTTCCTGGACGTTCGCTTCGCTGGATTGCAGACGTTGTTCGGCGGCCTGGGCCTGACCCTGCGCCGCGCGTACCGCCGCTTCCAGGTCGACTTCACGGCGTCGCAAACGCTCCTGTTCCTGCGACAGGGCATGGCGAGCCCGCGTCAGCGCAGCGGCTTCGGCTTCGAGTCCGGCACGCACATCGGCAGCCTCCTTGGCCGCCTCGTCTCGCGCTAGGTCGACGGATTGCCGCCACGCGGTCGTCACGGCGTTCAGCAGCACGTCCGGCAGATCGCTGTCGGTACGTGTCGAGCCGACCAGTCTTTCGCCCAAGCCGCGAAACCAGGCTTTCAGGTAGGGCCCCACCGTATTGGGCGATCCGCGCCCCAAATGCCGGCGTACGCGCTCGACCGTGGGCTGTTCCCCTGCCAGCAACACGGCATCCGCCGCGGCCCAGACATCGCTTTCCTGCACGCCGATCGCCATTTACTTCTCCCTCGCCAAATCTGGCCCTATCGCCCGGCATCTGCGAAACTACGTCCGATAATTAAAAGTTATCCGACATAGAACTGCTGGTATGTACTATTAAATACATAGTACATAATATTTACTACATTTTGGTGTGTAAGAAGGCGACCATGGCCAATTTCTTCGTCGATGGGAAAAAATCGGTGCCGGCCGCCGTCAAAAACGGGGCGAACCTGCCTGCTGGCCTCGGTGACAGCGACGCGTCCATCCGCGCCCTGCTGCGCGAGGGAAGCTCGGAAAACACGCTGGCGTCCTATCGGTCGGCCATTCAGTACTGGGCGGCATGGCATGCCTTGCGGCTGGGACGGCCCTTCGCCTTGCCGCTATCCATAGAGACGGTGCTGCAGTTCGTCGCCGACCATCTCGAACACGTCGGGGAAAACGGCCTGGTTCATGACCTGCCGGCCGACATCGACCACGCACTGGTCGCCGCGGGCGTCAAACGTCGGCCTGGCCCGTTCAAGCTGGCGACGGTGCGTCATCGCCTCGCCGTGCTGTCCGAAGCGCACGAAACCCAGTCCCTGCCCAACCCCTGCCGCAGCCGTACGGTGCAGACCGTGCTGGAACGGGCCCGTGCTGCCTATGCCAAGCGGGGCGAACGGCCGGCGCAGAAAGACGCCCTCACCCGCGAGCCGCTGGAACAGTTGCTCGGAACCTGCGATGACTCGCTGATCGGCCTGCGCGACCGGGCGTTGTTGCTGTTCGCCTGGGCAAGCGGTGGCAGACGGCGCTCCGAAGTGGTCCGCGCCACCGTCGAGAACACGCGCCGCGTACCCGAAGGGTTCCTGTTCACCCTCGTGCATTCCAAGACCAACCAGTCCGGACAGTTGCGTGCCGACAGCCACAAGCCCGTGGTCGGCCGTGCAGCCGCCGCGCTGGAGGCCTGGCTGGCCGCCTCGGGGGTGGTATCGGGAGCGATCTTCAGGCGGGTACGCCGTGGCGGCGTCATCGGCGCCGGGCTGAGCGCCGAGGCCGTTCGACGGATCGTTCAGGCCCGGGCCGAACTGGCAGGCCTGACAGGCGACTATGGCGCACACAGCCTGCGCTCGGGCTTTGTCACCGAGGCCGCACGCCAGGGGCTGCCGCTGGGCGAAACCATGGCCATGACCGATCACGCCAGCGTGGCCAGCGTGGTGGGCTACTACCGGGCAGGCACCGCCCTGTCTTCCAGGGCAGGACGGCTACTGGATGCAAACCTGCCGGATGATGCGTAAAAGGAATCTTTCTTGCTTGAGCATCCGCCCCTTCCTATATAGTGCACTTCCGCCACCCGGCGGCGTCGTCACGACCCGTACTCTCCATGACCCAGCAGCCTCAAGCTTCCGATCGACCGAATCCGACCTTTTTGTCCATTCCGGGCGAAATGGCGCAGCGCATCGCGGACTTCGACTGGTCACGCACGGCCCTGGGGCCGCTGGATGCGTGGCCGCAAGTGCTGAAGACGGTCGTCAGCCTGATCCTCCACTCGCCGATCCCGGTCGTGACGCTGTGGCGCGAAGACGGTGTCATGATTTACAACGACGCGTACGCTGCGTTCTCGGGCAACCGCCACCCCGCCCTGCTGGGATCGAAAGTGCGCGAGGGCTGGCCGGAAGTCGCCAGCTTCAACGACAACGTCATGAAGGTGGGCCTGAGCGGCGGCACCTTGTCCTATCGCGATCAGGTTCTGACGCTCAATCGCAACAGCAACCCCGAACAGGTCTGGCTGAATCTGGACTATTCGCCCGTCCTGGATGAAAACGGCGATCCGCTGGGCGTGTTCTGCACGGTGGTCGAAACCACGGCCAAGGTCCGCGCGCAACGCCGCCTGAGCGGTGAAGGCGAGCGCCTGCGCCTGATGTTCGAGCAGGCACCGGGCTTCATCGCCGTGCTGCGCGGCCCCGATCACGTGGTCGAACTGGCCAACGACGCCTACCTGACCCTGATCGGCCACCGCGACGTGCTCAATCGCCCTTTGCGCGATGCCTTGCCGGAGCTGGCCGACCAAGGCTTCCTGACCATGCTGGACGACCTGCTGACCCATGGCCGGCCGCACAACGACACCTCGCGCCCCGTCGTGCTCCATCGCGGACCGAACGTCACGCCCGAGACCCGCTACGTGGACGTCGGCTATCAGCCCCTGCGGGATGAGCAAGGCGAGATCTTCGGCATCTTCCTGCAGGGCATCGACGTGACAGCCCGCGTCAGCGCCGAACAGGCATTGCGCGGCAGCGAAGCGCGCTTTCGCACATTGGCCCAGGCCATGCCCGGCCACGTGTGGATGTACGCACCCGAAGACGACGAGTATTGGTTCAACGACCGCTTCTATACCTACGTCGGCGAGGTGCGCGAGAACGGGACCAATTTCGACTGGACCCGCATCGCCCATCCGGACGACCTGCCCATCATCCAGGAACGCTGGACGGCCGCGCTCAAGAGTGGCGAGCCTTATCAGATCGAAGCCCGTATTCGCCAATGGGACGGTCAGTTCCGCTGGCACCTTTGCCGGGCATCGGCCGTATATGGCTCGTCGGGCGAACTGCAGGTCTGGGTCGGCGCCAACACCGATATCGAAGAGCAGAAGGTCAGCGAACGCGCGCTGGCCACGCTCAACGAGTCCCTGGAGAAAGAAGTCACGCGCCGCACGGCCGACCGCGACCGCATGTGGCGCCTGTCGACCGACGTAATGCTGGTGGCCGACTTCCATGCGACCATCATCGCGGTCAACCCGGCGTGGACCACGCTGACGGGCTGGGAGCAGTCCGAACTGGTCGGCCATTCGTTCATGTCCTTCGTTCATCCGGACGACCACGGCGCCACCATCGACGAGGTGGCACACCTCGAAAGCGGCGCACGCACGCTGCGCTTCGAGAATCGCTACCGCCGCAAGGACGGCAGCTATTGCGCCCTGTCCTGGACCGCCGTGCCCGAGGACGGCATGATCCACGCCGTCGGCCGCGACGTGACCGGCGATCGCGAAGCCGCTGCCGCACTGCGCCGCACCGAGGTCGCGCTGCAACAGGCGCAGAAGATGGAAACCGTCGGCAAGCTGACGGGCGGCATCGCCCACGATTTCAACAACCTCCTGCAGGTCATCGCTGGCAACCTGCAATTGCTGGCGCGCGATGTCGCCGGCAACGAGCGGGCAGAACGTCGGGTCAACAATGCCCTGGGCGGCGTCAGTCGCGGCGCCAAGCTCGCCAGCCATCTGCTGGCTTTCGGCCGCCGCCAGGTACTGGAGCCGCGCGTGCTCAACGTCGGCCGTTTCCTGTCGGGCATGGACGACATGATGCGCCGGACCATCGGCGAGGCCATCGATATCGAGCTGGTCAGCGCAGGAGGTCTGTGGAACACGCTGGTCGACCCGGCACAGCTTGAAAACGCCGTGCTCAATCTGGTCATCAATGCCCGCGACGCCATGGAAGGCCACGGCAAGCTGACGGTCGAAGTCGGCAACGCCTATCTGGACGAGGCCTACGCCGCCGACCACGCCGACGTCGCCAAGGGCCAGTACGTGATGATCGGCGTGACCGATACCGGCACCGGCATTCCGGCCGACGTGCTCTCGCAGGTCTTCGAACCTTTCTTCTCGACCAAGCCCGAGGGCAAGGGTACCGGCCTGGGCCTGTCGATGGTCTACGGCTTCGTCAAGCAGTCCGGCGGCCACGTCAAGATCTACAGCGAAGTCGGCTTCGGCACCAGCGTGAAGCTCTACCTGCCGCGCGTGCAGCAGCAGGAAGACGCGATTGCGCCGGCGGAAGCACCACCGGTACGCGGCGGCTCCGAAACCATTCTGGTGGCCGAGGACGACGACCAGGTGCGCGCTACCGTGGTCGATACGCTGACCGAACTGGGCTACACGGTCTTGCGCGCCCGCGATGCCACCACTGCCTTGAACATCATTGAGAGCGGCGTCGCCATCGACATGCTGTTCACCGACGTGGTCATGCCCGGCCCCATGCGCAGCCCCGAACTGGCCCGTCGCGCCAAGGAAATCATTCCCGACCTGGCTGTTCTGTTCACCTCGGGCTATACCGAGAACGCCATCGTGCATGGCGGCCGCCTCGACCAGGGCGTCGAACTCATCGGCAAGCCGTACACGCGCGAAGCCCTGGCCCGCCGCATCCGCCACATGCTGGCCAACAAGGAACAGCGCCTGTTGCTGCGTTCGGCCCTGGCGGCGAGCGAGTCGGCCAGCCGCCCCGGCCTGCCGGGCGCACGCATCCTGCTGGTCGAAGACGACGACCTGATTCGCGTGACCACCGCCGAGCTGCTGCGCGAGATCGGCTACATCGTGCTCGACGTGGGCGATGGCGAAGAAGCCTGCCGCCTGCTGGAACACGAACGCATCGACGTGCTGCTGACCGACCTCGGCCTGCCCGGCATGTCCGGCGAAGCCCTGGTGCACCACGCGACCAGCACCCAGCCGCAGTTGTCCATCATCATCGCCACCGGCAATGCGGACGGCGGCACCTTCCCGCCCGGGGTCGCGGTGCTGCGCAAGCCGTACGATTCGGGCTCACTGTCGGCCGCGCTCCAGCAACTACCCGCTCGCGAACCAAGCGCTGACTGAAGCGGAAACGGGCAATTCACCAACTTGGTGCTTGCCCGGGGCGATTTCGCCCTTATCTACGCAAACGCAGGCCGGCCGTTCAACGCCGGCCATTCGTTTTTGACGCCCCTTGTCCCGGCCGCGCCATATCCGCGCGTTAGGCTGACGAGCTGACGTCTTCGTTACCGAGGTCCTGACGCATGTTGCGCTGGTTCGAGAACCTGCTCCACCCCTACCCCGACACCCCCATCAAGCCGCCGCCCTCGGGCTTTGCGCGTTTCATCTGGGCCTGCACCGAAGGTGCGCGCGGCGCGATCCTGTCGATGATGCTGCTGACGGCCGCCATCGGCGCCTTCGAAGCGCTGCTGTTCGCCATGATGGGACACGTCGTCGACTGGCTCGCCGAGATCCCGCCCGCCGAACTGTGGTCGCGCGAGTGGCCGATGCTGCTGGCTCTGCTGGCAGCGCTGGCACTGAGCCTGGTCCTGGTGGCGGCCCAGACCATGATCAAGCACCAGGTGCTGGCCGGTAACCTGCCCATGCGCATGCGGTGGAACTTCCACCGGCTGATGCTGGGCCACAGCCTGTCCTTCTATCACGACGAGTTCGCCGGCCGGGTCTCGGCCAAGGTCATGCAGACCGCATTGGCCGTGCGCGAAGTCATCATGATCATCGCCGACGTGCTGGTGTTCATGGTGATCTACTTCGTCACCATGACCGCGGTCGTGGGCGGCTTCAACTCGCTGCTGTTGCTGCCCTTCATCGGCTGGGGCGTGCTGTACCTGTTCGCGCTGTGGTACTTCGTGCCGCGCCTGGGCAAGGCCGGCAAGGCGCAGGCCGATGCCCGCTCGCTGATGACGGGCCGCGTGACCGACGCCTACGTCAACATCTCCACCGTCAAGCTGTTCTCGCACGCCGGCCGCGAAGCCGGCTACGCCCGCGGCGCCATGCGCGAGTTCATGGCCACCGTGCATCGGCAGATGCGCCTGGTCAGTGGCATCGAAGTCGTCAACCACCTGCTGAGCATGGCACTGCTGGCGTCGGCCGCCGGGCTGTCGCTGTGGCTGTGGACGCAGGGCGAAGTCGGCGTCGGTGCCGTCGCGGCTGCCATTGCCATGTCGCTGCGCCTCAATGGCATCGCGCACTGGATCATGTGGTCGATGGCCTCGCTGTTCGAGCAGATCGGCACCGTGCAGGACGGCATCAACACCTTGTCGCGCCCGCAGACCGTCACCGACCGCGAAGATGCCAAGCCGCTGACCGTGAGCCAGGGCGACGTGCGTTTCGAAAACGTCAGCTTCTCGTACGGCGGCGCCCGCACCGTGCTGTCGGACCTGAACCTGCACATCCGCCCCGGCGAGAAGATCGGCCTGGTCGGACGTTCGGGCGCGGGCAAGTCGACGCTGACCAACCTGCTGCTGCACTTCTACGCCGTGGAAAAGGGCCGCATCCTCGTCGACGGCCAGGACATCGCTGCCGTCACGCAAGACAGTTTGCGCGCCCAGATCGGCGTGGTCACGCAGGACACTTCGCTCCTGCACCGCTCGGTACGCGACAACATCCTGTATGGCCGCCCCGACGCCAGCGACGACGAAATGATGTCGGCCGCCCGCCGCGCCGAGGCCCACGACTTCGTGCAATTGCTGTCGGACCGCGAAGGCCGCACCGGCTACGATGCCCACGTCGGCGAACGCGGCGTCAAGCTCTCGGGCGGCCAGCGCCAGCGCATCGCCATCGCCCGCGTCATGCTCAAGGATGCGCCCATCCTGCTGCTGGACGAGGCCACCAGCGCCCTGGACTCGGAAGCCGAAATCGCCATCCAGTCCAGCCTCTACCAGTTGATGACCGGCAAGACCGTCATCGCCATCGCCCACCGCCTGTCCACCATCGCCGCCATGGACCGCCTGATTGTCCTCGACCAGGGTCGCATCGTCGAACAGGGCACGCATGAGGAACTGCTGGCGCAGGGCGGGTTGTACGCCCGCCTGTGGTCGCACCAGAGCGGGGGGTTCCTGGGTGAGGAGTCGGATGAGGTGGTGACGGTGTCGTCTACCTGACCAGGCGCCGCCGCTTCTTCAAACCCCACGACTTGGACGCCTGTTCGAGCGTGGGGTTTTTTACGCGTTGAGGCCGACATCGCGTGCTGGCCGACCTCAGTTCAAGGCGGTCAAAGCGTCTCCGCCCACCCTCGCCGCTTCGTCGTCTGCCCGATCCCCGGATTGAACTGATTGCACGGATCCAGGCTGCGATAGAACCCGCGCAGCGCCGGCTTGGCCGGGTACAGATGCCCGACATTGTGTTCGGCCGGATACTCGGCCCCCCGCGCGTCCAGCAGATCCCACATCTGGTGTTCCAGCGCCAGGCAGTCATGCCCCTTGGCGACGATGTAGTCCTGGTGGAAGACGTAGCAGAAGAAGTGGCCGTAGTACATCTTGCGCAGGATGGGTCGCTCCACCTCGGCGGGCAGCGTCTCCAGCCAGTCGCGGTCGTTGCGGCGCAAGGCGATGTCCAGGGCGACGATGTCTTCGACTTCCTGGTGATGCACGGCGCGATAGCGCACGGCAGCCCCGGCGGCGGCGAAACGCAGCAGGAAGGCACTGCTGCCCTCTTGCGCGGAACAGCGGAAGTACGCCCCCTCTCGCTGGCCGAAGCACTCCTTCAGATAGTCTTCGGTGGTCTGGGCCAGGCTGCCCGACACCTTGATCATCAGGTGGTGTTCGTAGCGATCCCGGTATTCACGCAGGCGCTTGGGCAGGTGATCGGGCAACAGACCCGACGCCCACTGCAGCAGCCGGTCGCTGAAATAGGTCGGCAACACCCCGACACGGGCGGCAATGGCGTCGACACGGGCCTTCATGGCGTAAAGCTTGGGCACCCAGGCCGTGCCCAGCTTGCGGATGGTCAGGAAGGTGTCCTTGCCGTACTTGTCCGCGATGTCGAAGGCGGTGCGGTGCATGTACTCGCCGGCGATCGGCAAGGTCGGGAATTCGGCCAGCATGTCGCGGCGGACTTCGGTCAGCACGTCGGGATCGTTGGTGCCCAGGTAGAACACCGCCGTGTCCTTCTCGGCCGGGAAGGTGTCCAGCCGCACGGCAAACAGAATCAGCTTGCCAGCGCTGCCCGACGCTTCGTACAGGCGCTGCGGGTCGGCGTTGAAACGGGCCGGGGTGTCGGCGTCGACATCGCGCACGTGCGCGGCATAGCCCGCGTCGGAACCGCGTCCGGCGTTGTCGTCGATATCGGCTTCGCCATAGGCCTGCGCGTCCAGTCGGCGCAGGATTTCTTCCGGCTCGTCGCCCAGGCGCACGCCCAGGTGGTTGACGAGTTCGAGCCGGCCTTCTGCCGTCAGACGGGCGAACACCGACATCTCGGTATAGGCCGGACCCCGCTGCACCAGCGAGCCGCCCGAGTTGTTGCACACGCCGCCGAACACCGACGCCCCGATGCACGACGAGCCGATCACAGAATGCGGCTCGCGTCCAACGGTACGCAACGTCTGCTCAAGCTGATCGAGCGTCGAGCCCGGGAAGCAGATCACCTGCCGTCCTTCGCGGATCAACTGCACTTTCTTCATCCGCAGCGTGCTGATGACGACGATGTCGCGGTCGTAGCCATCGCGATCCGGCGTCGACCCGCCCGTCAGGCCGGTGTTGGCGGCCTGCATGATGACGATCTTGTCGTGGGCCACGCAGGCCTGGACCAGCCGCCACTGTTCCACCAGGTTGGCCGGACGCACCACGGCGACGGCACGGCCGAAACCGAAGCGAAAACCGGTGCGGTAGCGCTCGGTGCTGCGGTCGTCGGTCAATACATAGGGAGCACCGACGATGGCGCGCAGTTCGTCGAGGAACCGCGCCGGGTCGGCAGCGGGCCGCGTGCCGGTGGGTGCCGGCGCGGAAGAAGTCGTATCCAACATGTGATTCTCGGGCAAGGGACCGGGGACGGTAGCACGCACCCCGGGTGAAACGTAGCGCCTGGAACGAAAGAAGACCGCGATGCGGCGCCAGCAGAATTACAGGGCGCCGCTCATGCGGCCGGCCTCGTAGTCGCGGATCGCTTCGCGGATTTCTTCGGCCGTGTTCATCACGAAGGGGCCGTGGGCCACCACGGGCTCGCCCAAGGGCTCGGCATGGCCGTACAGCAGTACGCAATCGCCCTTGGCGGTGATGGCCACTTCGTCGCCATCGTCCTCGAAAGCCAGCAGATTGTATGGCGCCACGTCCTGCCCATCGACGACGGCACTGCCGCCGACCACATAGCAGAAGACGTTTCGCCCGGCAGGCGCCGGCAGGGTTGCCGTGACGCCGTCACCGATGCGCACGATGGCCATCTGCACGTCGATCAGCGTGGGAACCGGCCCGGACACCCCGAACCATTGGCCCGATACGGCGGTGACCGACACCCTGGCATCGCCCCCGGGCACGGTGGGCAGCTCGTCGGCCTGCAGGCCGATGTAGCGCGGCGCGACCATCTTCAACTGCGACGGCAGGTTCACCCACAGTTGCAGGATCTCCAGCGGCCCGCCCGCCTGCTTGAAGGATTCCGGCGACAGTTCCGAATGAATCAGCCCCCGGCCGGCGGTCATCCACTGGATGCCGCCCGCGCGGATGACGCTTTCGTGCCCGCCGCTGTCGGCATGCGCCAGTTCGCCGGCAAGGATGAAGGTGACGGTTTCGAAGCCCCGGTGCGGATGCGGACCGAACGGCAAGCCGTGGTTGCCGGGCGGATACGTCTGCGGACCATGGTGGTTCAGGAACAGGAACGGGTCGAGTTGATCGAGCCCCGGTCCCGGGAGCGGTCGACGGGTCACCAGGTCACGGATGTCGTCACGGGCGGCGGCGTGCTGGGCACGCAGCGAGCGGGTGGCCATAGCGCGGGCTCCTTGTAAGTGGCAGCCCGTCATTATGCGCCCGTGTCGACCCCGCTCAGTTCGCGGGCAGATGCATGCGGGTTTCCCATTGCTCGAGCGGGAAGCGCTCGCGCTCCAGGATGCGGTTCCACATCAGGCGAAGTTCTTCGCCGCCGCCACGCGTGGTGGGCCAGCGCGACGGCAGCACCGGGTGCCAGGCCTGCAGCGGCCCTTCTCCCATGCGGAAGCGGAAGCTGTAGAAACCGGTGGCCAGCCCCATGCGCAGGTCGGTCACCACCAGGTTCGAGCCGATCCGGTCATAGCGCAGCCAGTCGTCGGTGAACCAGCGCAGGCCCGCCAGGTGGGGCGAATCGGGCATGGCCGTCGCATAGCTGGCGTTGGTGGGCAGGCTGATGCGTTCGAACGGCTTGCGGTCGAAGACGCCCACCACCGCTTCGACGTAGCGGGCGTCGTCGGTCATGGCGGCGACCCGCCACAGCAGGATGTTGAAAGGCATGGGGGTGGAGAACACCCGGGTCACGGTCACGCCTTCGTCGGTCAGCACCGTGCGCACCCGCGATTCGATATGGAACTTCGCCCCTACCGACAAGGTGAGATAGACCACGCACCAGCCCAGGGCCAGCGCGCAGCCGCGCACGACTCGGGGCGTCATGCCCCGCCATAGCGAGATCAGACACGCGAACAACAGCGGCAGCGTGAAGGCGGGATCGATGATGAAGACGCTGGACCACGCTTCGGGCACCGGCTTCAGCGGCCACAACAACTGCGTGCCGTAACTGGTGAAGGTATCGAGCAGCGGATGCGTGATCAGGATCAGCCACAACGCCAGGAACAGCCGGCCGGCCCCGTATTCGGCACGCGGGCCGAAGCGTCGCACCAGGAAGGTGAGCGCCGCAGCGGCCACCGTCAGCACCATCAGCGAATGCGAGAATCCGCGATGGTTTATCATCGCCGACACCGGATCGCCGTGGTCGATGAAAACGTCGAGATCGGGCAGCGTCGCCAGCACGGCGCCGTACAACAATGCCTTGCGGCCCTGATACCGGCCAAGCAGCGCGCCTTGTATGCCCGCTCCCAACACGGCCTGGGTCAAAGAATCCATAAATTTCCTCTATCGATCATGCGCCCTTAAAAGGCGCGATCATCTTATCGCTCTGCTGCCTGCCACGCCGAATGGATAGTTACGTTTCGCAAGTCATCGCCTTCATCGAAGCGAACCAACAATGGGCCGGGCCCGTCATCGCCCTGCTCACCGCCGGGGAGTCGATGATCCTCGTCGGTCTTTTCATCCCTGCGACAGCGTTCCTGCTGCTGGTCGGCGGCCTGGTCGGTGCCGGGGCGCTGCCCATCAGCACCGTGCTGATCTGGGGCATCGTCGGCGCCGTCATCGGTGACGCGATCTCTTACTACCTGGGCCGCTGGATGGGGCCGACGGTACGCCGCTGGCCGATCCTCAAGAGCCAGCGCACCGCCATCGCCCGTGCGCGGCTGGCTTTCTACCGCCACGGTTTCATGGCGGTGCTGGTCGGACGCTTCCTCGGCCCGATTCGTTCCACCATTCCGCTCGTGGCAGGCATGATGCAGATGCGTTCGCGCCCGTTCCAGCTGGCCAACGTGCTGTCGGCCATCCTGTGGGTGCCGGTGATGCTGGCCCCTGGCTTCCTGCTGGCACGCGGCCTGGGCGCGGCGCACGACGCCAACCAGCTGGGCATGCTGATTGGCAGTGGCATCTCGGTGGTGGTGGGCGTCTGGCTGCTGGTGACCATGATGCGCAAGCGCAAGCCAGCAGGCGTCAGCGCACGGCGCTGAAAATTGCTCAAGATCATGATTGCGGACTTTTTTCCCGTTTCTTTGCACTTGCCCTGGGCCTGAGCATGAAATAATCCCGGCCATCACCGTCCCACCCGGACGGATCGACTCTTCAGGCTTCGGGACCAATCATGAAAGACTGGACGCTGCGCCAGCGCATCAGCGCGAGTTTCCTCGCTGTGCTCGCCATCATGCTGGCGCTCGCCGGCTCCAACTATTACCGGCTCCTGTCCGTGAAGGCGGCAGCCGATGGCGCGCGTCAGGTCGCCGTGCCGGGCTGGGTGCTGGCTGCCGAAGTGCGCGCCAAGTGGAACGAAGGTTTCCTGCTGACCGAGGAATACTTCGACAGCCCCGCGACCACGCGCCCGGCGCAGCTCGAAGCCATTCGTGCACTCGATCGCGAGGTCGACGAAGTATTCCGGCGCTTCAACGACGTCCGGCTCGAACCCGCCACCGCCGCCGCCGTCAAGACGCTTGCCGCGCACCGTGCGGATTACATCGTCCTGCGCGACCGGGTGCTGCAGTCCGACGTCATGAACACCCCCAACGGTTCTTCGCAGGCCCGCCAGCAGCTTTATCCGCCCTTCCAGGCCGTTCGCAGCGAAGCCAACACCATCGTCAACGAAAGCCGGCGCCTGGCCGAGCGCGCGCTGGACAACATCGTCGACGACGTCGTGGCGGCCAAGCAAGGCATCATCACCGCGATGATTCTGGCCCTCCTGGCTGCCGGGATCTGTGGCACCTTCCTGATGCTGGCCATCCTGCGTCCGATGAAGAGCATCGTTGCCGCCACGGCCGCCATGCAGGGCGGTGACCTGACGCAACGCCTGAAGCTCGCGCGCCGCGACGAATTCAATCAGGTCGAAACCGGTTTCAACGCCATGGGCGAGTCGCTGACCGAACTGGTCGGCCGGGCGCAGCGCTCGGCCATCCAGGTGGCCACCTCGGTCACGCAGATCGCCGCGACCTCGCGCCAGCAGGAGGCCACCGCCACCGAAGTCGCCGCCACCACCACGCAGATCGGTGCGACCTCGCGCGAAATCTCTGCCACCTCGCGCGACCTGGTCCGCACCATGTCGGAAGTCTCGGGTGCCGCCGAACAGACCGCCACACTGGCAGGCGGCGGGCAGATCGGCCTGGCCCGCATGGAAAGCACCATGCGCAACGTCGTCGATGCCGCGGGCTCGGTCAACACCAAGCTGGTCGTGCTCAACGAGAAGGCCAGCCACATCACCCACGTGGTCACCACCATCAACAAGGTGGCGGACCAGACCAACCTGCTGTCGCTGAACGCCGCCATCGAGGCCGAAAAGGCCGGCGAATACGGCCGGGGCTTCGTCGTGGTGGCCAGCGAGATCCGTCGCCTGGCCGACCAGACCGCCGTGGCGACCTACGACATCGAGCAGATCGTGGGCGAAATCCAGTCGTCGGTGTCCGCCGGCGTCATGGGCATGGACAAGTTCTCGGAAGAAGTCCGTCGCGGCATGCAGGAAATGGAAGCCGTGGGCGAGCAGCTCAGCCAGATCATCGAGCACGTTCAAAGCCTGGCGCCGCGCGTGTCCATGGTCAACGAGGGCATGCATGCCCAGGCGACCGGCGCCGACCAGATCACGCTGGCGCTGACCCAGCTCAGCGATGCCACGCAGCAGACCGTCGAGTCGCTGCGCCAGTCGGGCCTGGCCATCGAAGAACTGACCACTGTCGCCAACGACCTGCGCCAGGGCGTGTCGCGCTTCAAGGTCTGACGTCCCGATGCCTGGTCTGCCTACGGCGATCCGCCCCCCAGATGCTGCATCGGCAGGCCGGCGGCTGTTCCTGTCGTTCCGCCTGGATGCCGAACGCTATGTCCTGGACGTGCGTGACATCGTGAAGGTGCTGGCCCTGCGCCAGCTCAAGACCATTCCCCGCGCGCCGGAATGGGTGGCGGGGCTGCTGTCCTACCGCGGTGCGCCGGTGCCCGTCATCGATCTGCGGCATCTTGCGCTGGACACGCCCAGCCGCATGCAGGCCAGCACCCGGCTGGTGCTGGTGCACTACAGGCGGCCCGGGCAGGACACCCCGCATACGCTGGGACTGATCCTGGAGAACGTCATGCAGACGGCCTACCACGATACCTCGGCCTTCGTGCATGGCGGCCTGGACGCACCCGAAGCCCGATATCTGGGCCCGGTCATGCAGCAGCCTGGTGGCATGGTGCAGTGGGTGCGCGTCGACGACATCCTGCCCGAGGCGGTGCACGCCATGCTGTTCGCCAATCAGGACGCCGCATCATGAACGCCGCCGAGCGTCTTACCGCATTGCTCAAACGGCAGATCGGTCTCGATCCGGCATCCGTCGGTCAAAGCATGATCGAACGCGTGCTGGACACGCGTGCGCGTCGCCTGGCAGGCGGCGACGCCAACGCCTATGTGGCCCGCCTGGCTGCCGACCCGGCCGAATTCCAGGCCTTCGTCGATGCGATCGTCGTGCCGGAGACCTGGTTCTTCCGCTATCCGGAATCGATGACGGCGCTGGCCGATCTGGCGCTGGCTCGCAGTGCAGAGCGGGCGGGCCTGCCGTTGCGCATCCTCAGCCTGCCTTGTTCGACCGGCGAAGAGCCCTACACCATCGCCATCGCCTTGCTCGACGCCGGGCTGGCGCCCGAGCAGTTCGTCATCGACGCCGCCGACATCAGCGTGGCAAACCTGCAGACCGCCAATGCGGCGCGCTACGGCCGGAATTCGTTTCGCAGCGCCTCCATGTCGTTCCGCGACCGCCATTTCCAGGCGGACGGCAATGAATTCGTGCTGTCGGAAGCGGTGCGCGACCGGGTGCGTTTCCATCTGGGCAATCTGCTGGACCCCAACCTGGCACTGCACGCCGGTCAGTACGACCTGGTGTTCTGCCGGAATCTGCTGATCTATTTCGACACCACCGACCAGAACCGCAGCGTCGAGATCCTGTGCCGGCTCGCCCGTCCCGATGGCGTGCTGTTCGTCGGACCGGCGGAAGCCAGTGTGCTCACGCGCCTGCGCCATCGTTCTCTGGCCGTGCCGATGGCCTTCGCCTTCCATGCCACGCCCGACGCAGCGCCTGCGGTGCTGTCGGCATCGGCGGCATTGCCGTTTTCGGCCGTGCCGTTGACGCAGGCGCTCCATCGCGCGCCGCTGCCCCGTCCCAGGTCTGTTTTTTCGGCGCCCCCCGCGCCTGCGCCCGTGGCACCGCCCACCGTGGGAGCGGCCAGCGAATCCGCGCAATCGCTGGCCAAGATCGGCCAGCTCGCGGATCTGGGCCAGGTCGAAGACGGTTTGCGCGCCTGCCAGCGGCATATCCAGCAGTTCGGTCCTTCCGCGGCAGCGTTCTACCTGCAGGGCCTGTTCCACGACGCGGCGCGTCGTCCGCAGGACGCCAAGGATGCCTACCGCAAGACGCTCTATCTGGAGCCCAGGCACCCGCAGGCGCTGCTGCAACTGGCTGCCCTGTTCGAGGCCGAGGGCGATATGGCCGCCGCTGACCGCCTGCGCCGACGTGGCGCGCGTCGAGGTACCGCATGATCGACGCCATGAACACCCAGCGCATCGTCGATTGCTGGCGCACCATCGGCGTCCGGGGCGACCGCTCGTGCCCGGAACTGCGCACCCATCTGCGTTGCAACAATTGCCCGACCTACCACGAAGCGGCGCAGCTTCGTCTGGCGCAGTTGCCCATCACGCTCACCAGCGTCGGCGTGGAAGCGCTGGAAGAAGATTTGCCGGAGGTCGACGAGGCACGCATCAACGTGCTGGCCTGTCGGCTGGGCGATGAATGGCTGGGCATTCCCACCCGTATCCTGGACGAAGTCGGCGCACCCCGCCCCGTGCATTCGGTGCCGCATCGACGTCGTGGCGCGCTGCTGGGCCTGGTGAACGTGCGCGGCACCCTGACGCCCTGCATATCGCTGGCACGGGTGCTGAGCCTGCCGACCGGCGCCGACGGCGCGACGCCCGGCCCCCGGGCACGTCTGCTGATGGTGCGTGACGGCAGCCGCCAGTTCGCGGTGCCGGTCGACGAGGTCGATGGCATCCATCCCGTGCGCCTGCATGCCGTGAAGCCCGCGCCGGCGACCGTTGCCAGCCATGTTCAGGCAGTGGCCACCAACGTGGCCGACTGCGGCGCGCGCCGCGTCGGCCTGGTTGACCCCGAACGCCTGCTGCGCGTGTTGTCGGGAGGTCTGGCATGAACCCCGATCAGATGCGCGACGCCTCGCTGCTCGAACTCTTCCAGATGGAAGCACAAGCCCAGGCCGAGGTGCTCAACGCCGGGCTGGTGGCGATCGAGCGCGATCCGACGTCCGCGACCGATCTCGAAGCCTGCATGCGCGCGACCCATTCGCTCAAGGGTGCCGCACGCATCGTCGACCTCGACATGGGGGTGAAGATCGCCCATGTGATGGAGGACTGCCTGGTCGATGCGCAGGCTGGCAAACTGACGCTGACCCCCGCGCACGTCGACGTGCTGCTGCAGGGCGTGGACCTGCTGCTCAAGCTGGCCGACCCGCAATACCACGCCGATATCACGCCCGACGCCGCCGAGGTCTACACCCAGAAGCTGGCCATGGCGCTGGCGGGCGTGCCCGCGCCACCGCCTGCCGCCCCGCCGCCGGCCTTGCCCGAGCTGCCGTTCGAACCCGTTGCCGCACCGGTGGCGGCACCTGCAGCCCCGCCGCCAGAACCTGCGCGCCAGCCTGCCGTGCCACCTGCGCCCAACCGCATCGACGACGACGAGTTCGACCGTCCCCTGCGGGTCAGCGCCGGTACGCTCGATCGGCTGGTGGCACTGGCGGGCGAAACCCTGGTCGAGGCGAACTGGCTGCGTCCGTTCAACACCTCGATGCTGCGGGTTCGCCGCACGCAACAGAATGCGGTCCGCGCGCTGGAGCAACTGCGCACCTTGATGGCAGAACGCGAAACCGACGGCCGGCTCGACAGCGCCCTGGAAGACGTGCGCAAGCTCATGGAGCAATGCCAGCAGTCCATGGGCGAACGCCTCAACGAACTGGACCGCTTCGGCAGCCGCGTCGAGCAGCTATCGACCCGGCTCTACGACGCCGCCCTGGCTTCCCGCATGCGCCCTTTCGGCGACGCCCTGCCCGGCGCCGCCCGCATGGTGCGCGACCTGGCAAGAACGCTGGGCAAGCAGGTCAAGCTGGAAATACTGGGTGCCACCACCCAGGTCGATCGCGACATCCTGGAGGCCCTGGATGCCCCGCTGACGCACATGCTGCGCAACGCCGTCGACCACGGCATCGAGTCGCCTGCCGAGCGCGAGGCCGCGGGCAAGTCCGCCGAGGGTCTGTTGCGCGTGCACGCCATGCACCGTGCCGGCCGTCTGGTGATCGAGGTCACCGACGATGGCAGCGGCATCGATTTGCCGTCCCTGCGTGCGCGTATCCAGCAACGCGGCTACGCCAGCGCGGACACGGCAGAACGCATGAGCGACGCGGAATTGCTGAGTTTCCTGTTCCTGCCCGGCTTCAGCACGCGCAGCGCAGTCACCGAACTGTCGGGGCGTGGCGTCGGCCTGGACGTCGTCCAGGACCTGATGCGGCAACTGCACGGCGTCGCCCACATGGAACAGCAGACCGGCCAGGGCACGCGCGTGGTCATGGAAATGCCGCTGTCGCTGTCGGTGGTGCGCAGCCTGCTGGTCGAGGTCGGCGGCGAGGTCTATGGTTTCCCGCTGGGACGTGTGGAGCGCACCCTGAAGATCGCCGCCGAGGAGATTTCCTCGCTCGAAGGCCAGCAGCATTTCCTGCTCGACGACCGCCACGTCAGCCTGGTGGCCGGCCACCAGCTTCTTCAATATGGGGAAGCCACGGCGCCCACCAGCGAAGTGGCGGTGGTGGTGATCGGCAGCGAGCAAGGCATGTACGGCATCGCCGTCGACCGGCTGCTGGGCGAGCGCAGCCTGGCCATCCAGCCGCTGGACCCGCGCCTGGGCAAGGTGCAGGACATCCATGCCGGCGCGCTGCTCGACGACGGCACGCCCGTATTGATGCTGGACGTCGAAGACATGAAGCGCTCCATCGAGAAGCTCGCCAGCGGCCGCCGCCTGGCGCGCGTCGATGCAGGGGCGCAGGCCGCCGCCATGCAGTCGCGCAAGCACGTGCTGGTCGTCGACGATTCCTTGACGGTTCGCGAACTGGAACGCAAGCTGCTACACAATCGTGGTTACGAGGTCAGCGTCGCCGTCGACGGCATGGAGGCCTGGAACATGTTGCAAGCTGGCAGTTTCGATCTATTGGTCACCGACGTCGACATGCCCCGTATGGACGGCATCGAGCTCGTCACCCGGGTCCGGGCCGACGCCCGCCTGTCCGCCCTGCCCGCCATGGTCGTGTCCTACAAGGACCGCGAGTCCGACCGCCAGCGCGGCCTGGACGCCGGCGCCGACTACTACCTGGCCAAGGGCAGCTTCCACGATGACACCTTGCTGGACGCCGTCGTCGACCTGATCGGCGAGGCCCGCCCATGAAAGTCGCCATCGTCAACGACATGCCGCTGGCCATCCAGGCCCTGCAGCGTGCGCTCACCAAAGATCCCTCGCTGCAAGTCGTCTGGGTGGCCCGTTCCGGCGAGGAAGCGCTGGCACGCTGCGCCGAGCTGCGGCCCGACGTGATGCTGATGGATCTCATCATGCCCGGCATCGACGGGGTCGAGACCACTCGCCGCATCATGGCAGAGATGCCCTGCGCGATCGTCATCGTCACCGGCGACGTCCAGCGCCACACGAATCGCATTTTCGAAGCAATGGGCCATGGCGCCCTGGACGTGACGGCCACCCCGGTGCTGGGTGGCAAGGAAGCCGATGCCGACGCCAGCGCCCTGCTGCGCAAGATCCGCAATGTGGGCTGGCTGATCAGCCCCCGCACGCCCAGCCGCCGGGCTGCGGCGGCGCCGGACCCGGGCGCGGACCGTCCGGGCGCGCTGGTGGCCATCGGTGCGTCGGCTGGCGGGCCCGCTGCCCTGGCCAAACTGCTGCACGCCCTGCCGACGAATTTTTCGGCGGCCGTGGTGCTGGTACAGCACGTCGATGCGGCATTTGCCGCCGGCATGGCCACCTGGCTGGCGACCCAGAGTACGCTGCCGGTGCGGCTGGCACAGGACGGCGAACGTCCGCAACCGGGTATCGTATTGCTGGCAGGCACGGCGGATCATCTGGTGCTCGATGCCCAACGTACATTGCGTTATTGCGCCGAACCGCGCGATGCCCTCTACCGCCCTTCCATCGACGTGTTCTTCGACAGCGTCGCCAGGCAGTGGCATGGCCGGGCCGTCGGCGTATTGCTGACCGGCATGGGGCGCGATGGAGCGGCGGGACTGAAGTGCATGCGCGAGCGCGGATTCCGCACCGTCGCGCAAGACGAGGCGACCTCGGCGGTCTACGGCATGCCGAAGGCAGCCGCCGCACTGGACGCGGCAGAGAAGATCCTGCCGCTCGGGACGATCGCCCCCTTCCTGATCGAACAATTCAAGACTATCGATGCTTCACAATGACACCCCGAAGGGCCCCGACATGACGACTGAAGATCTGGCGATGTCGGCGCCCGACAGTTTCCCTGCGATGGTGTTGCTCGTCGACGATCAGGTCATGGTGGGCGAGGCGATCCGCCGCGCCCTGGCGGCCGAACCCGGCATCGATTTCCATTACTGCTCGGACCCGCAGCGTGCGCTGGCCGAGGCCATACAGACCCGCCCCACCGTCATCCTGCAGGACCTGGTGCTGCCCGGCGTGGACGGCCTGAGCCTGGTTCGCGCCTACCGTGCCCACCAATCCACGCGCGACGTGCCGATCATCGTGCTGTCGACCAAGGAAGAAGCGACGATCAAGGGTGCGGCGTTCACCGCCGGCGCCAACGATTACCTGGTCAAACTGCCGGACACCATCGAACTGGTGGCGCGCATCCGCTACCACACGCGGTCCTACCTGACGCTGCAGCAGCGTGACGAGGCCTACCAGGCGCTGCGCAAAAGCCAGCAGAAGCTGCTTGAAATCAATATGGAGCTGCGTCGCCTGACCAATCTGGACGGGCTGACCGGCCTGGCGAACCGCCGCTATTTCGACGAATACCTGGCGGCCGAATGGCGCCGTGCCCTGCGCGAGCGGCGTGAAATGAGCGTGCTGATGGTCGACGTCGACCACTTCAAGGCGTTCAACGACACCTACGGCCACGTGGCTGGCGACGATGCGCTCAAGCGGGTGGCCGACACCATCCTGTCGGCCTGCGATCGTTCCACCGACCTGGCGGCGCGCTATGGCGGCGAGGAATTCTCGCTGGTACTGCCGGGAACGTCGGCCAGCGGCGCGCGCCTGATCGCGGAGAAACTGCGGCGGGCCGTGGCCGCGCTGGGCGTACCGCATGCCACGTCATCGACGGCAGATCACCTCACGGCCAGCATCGGGGTGGCGTCGATGCTGCCACAAGACCCGGACGGCGCCCTGGCCCTGCTGCAGGCGGCCGACCGTGGTCTGTACGACGCCAAGCGCCAGGGCCGCAACCGCGCGGTGACGATGGCGGTGAGCTGACGCCGCCAGCGCGCTGGCGGCGAGCCTGTCAGCGCGTCTTGCCCTTGGCCGCATCCGGGCCGGTGCCATACAGCGTGATCGAGAAATCGTGCAGCTGGAAGTTCATCTCGCGGGCGATGTCCTGCAGGCGGGCTTCGATCTGCGGGTCGTGGAACTCGGTCACCTGGCCACTTTGCGTGCACACCATGTGGCCGTGGTGGCGCTCGTTGTCCGTCATTTCGAACACTGCCTTGCCACCGACGAACTGGCTGCGCTTGAGCAAGCCGGCCTGCTCGAACTGGGTCAGCACGCGATATACGGTGGCCAGGCCGATGTCGACGTTGTCGGCCACCAGCAGGCGATAGACGTCGTCTGCACTCAGGTGCCGCGTTTCGCCCTTGCGAAAGACATCCAGCACCTTCATGCGCGGAAAGGTGACCTTCAGGCCCATGCTCTTCAGTTCGTCGAGGTCGGTCATTGCGCCTTCTTCCTTTGCGTCATCATTCGTACGTGCCGGGTCGGGATCGACACCTGGCGGGAATCTTGCCTGGTTCGGCCGATGCGCAATGCTTGGTCATCGGCCGGATTCTGTTCAACTGCCTTGTTTGGTCTTGGCCACGCTGTTGACCTTGGGCACGCTCGGCCCGGCAGCGGTCGTGCCGAAGGCGGGTGCGATCCGCTCCACAAGCGTCAGACGCATCCGTTCGGCCATTGCATTGGCGGCTTCGAAATGCTGTCGGTCGCCCTGGGCCGACAAGGCGCGCGGCAGCGGCACCCCGGCGACATCCAGCAGGTTGGTTTCGGCCCGCTTGGCGTCCTCGAAGAATGCGGCGCTGAGCCCTCTGCCCTCACCCGTGCCTTCGCTGGCCACCAGCCGGGCTGCCGCCATGAAATCGCCCATGCCGCGCACTGATGCCGCCAGGTAGGCAGCCGTCGCGCCGCTGCGCCAAAACGGGCCCAATTCGGGGCGAGCGTCGTCTGCATCGGTGCCCATCATGGGCGCCAGCTTGGCCTCGGTCATGATATGCAGTCCGGTGGCCAGTGTCCTGAGCATTTCCCCGGCCACATCCTGCGGGGTGCGGTACGCCGGCTGCACGCGTGAAGGCGGCGGTGCCCGTCGGCCGGGCGGAGGGGGAGGCGGCGGCGTCATGTCGCGCGCGAAGTCGCGCAATTGCGCGCCTTGCGGCAGCCAGGCACGCTCGATCTCGCCAGCCTCGGTGTGGACGTTGTCAGCGATGACAGTGGCCAGGGTGCACCGATAGGCACCGTTGACCGCGTCGCGGTTGTGGCTGAAATCGACACTGAACAAAAGATATTCCAGGGCCGGCAGGCCCTGCGCCACCAAGGGTTTGCCCTTCAGGCCGCCTGGCGCGATCCACGCCGGATCGGCAGCCGCGACGGCAGCCCCCAGCAAGCGCGGCATGGTGCCGCCTGCGTCGGGCCAGGATGAAATGCGCTCGAAGGAGGTATTGCGCGCCGGTGGGCCGATGGTCAGGAATTCGACCCGCCCCCAGGCGGCGAGCGTGGCGTGAAAACTGCCTTCGACGCCGGAACGCGCGTCGGCGGGCGCACCGGCCTCGCACCAGCGCTGCAGTTCGGCATGCAGCAGGCCGCTGCGCTCACGCAGGGCTGCCGCAGCCGGCTGGATATAGCCTGTCGTCAGGCGCTGACCAAGATCGAGTGGCAGCGGCGCCGCGGCGGCGGGAGCAACCACGGCGGACGCCATACAGGCCATGGTCAGGCTGGACAGCCAGCGCCGCAGCAGGGTCGCCAGGGACGTACAGGTCACGAAGACTCCAGAGGAAACAAAGGCATCCGCCAGGCCCGCCTCGCGGCAAGCCATCGAACGATGCAGACGCTCCGTGAGCGTGTGCCCTTCAGTCAGGCCGCCAGACGACGGCGCCGGACCTGTGCGAATCCGTTCTTATTGTAAACGATATTCATTCTCAGGTCCGACTTTGTGCGAAGGACGACGCTCAGGTTTCCTCTTCGTGCCCGGGGGGAAGCTCGGTCGTGGGCTCCCCGGGTTTCGCATCGCGCTTGCGATACACCGCTGCCCGGATCAAGGTCATCGCCGTCACCGGCGCGGTCAGGATCAGGAACAGATAGATCAGCACTTCGTGGAAAGCCGTCCGCCCTTGCGACACGGAAAATACCACGATGGAAGCGATCAGGATGCACAGGGTGCCGAAGCTGGTGCCCAGCGCCGGCGCATGGAAACGCATGAAGAAACTGCGCAGGCGAACCAGGCCAATGGCGCCGATCAAGGCGAAACCGCTGCCGATCACCAGCAGCAGCGCCACCGGCACGGCGGCCCACAGCGGCAGGTCGAGATGACTCATGGCTCGATCACCTCCCCTCGCAGCAGGAATTTGGACAAGGCGGTCGAACCCACGAATCCGAACAATGCGATCAGCATCGCCGCGTCGAAATACAGGTCGTTGCCTTGTCGGATGCCGGCGACCAGCACCAGCAACATGGCGTTGATGTAAAGCGAATCGAGTGCCAGGACGCGGTCCTGCGCCGTGGGGCCGACAGCCAGCCGCAGCATGGCAAGCACCATCGCCAGGACGAGTGCCGCAACGGCGAACCAGATGGCGCCGGCAAGAATCAGGCTCGTCATTCGAAGATCTCCATGAGGGGCTTCTCGTAGCGGTCCTTGATCAGCGTGTGCCAGGCGGCTTCGTCCTGCATATCCAGGACGTGCAGCAGCAGCACGCCGTCGGTGAAGTCGGTCCAGACGCTGCCCGGCGTGGCCGTCAGGATGCCCGACAGAATGGCCAGTCCGTGCGGATCGGTCATCTCGAGGGGAATCCGCATGAAGCCCGAATGCACGCCTTCGCGGTCCCGGCCGAGCACGATGCGGGCGACCGCCAGGTTCGAACGCAGCACGTCGATCGCCACATGGGCAATGAGCTTGAATGCCGGCATGATGCGGCGGGGCTGCGCCCTCAGGGGGCGCATGCCGCCGGTGATCGCCGACACCAGGAAGGCGAAGATCCCGCCCAGGATGACCTGGCCGACCGAAATGCTGTCGTTGAGCAGCAACCACAAAGCCCACAAGCCCAGTGGCAACCACGGTATGCGCTGAATGATCTTCATGGCGTCACCTCCAGGCTGCGGCCGGGCGCACCCGGGCGCACTGCCATGACGGCGTCGATGTAGCGCTCGGGCGAATTCAGCACGGCGACCGCGGTTTCCAGGTAGCCCAATACCGGGCCTGCGAGGACCGCCATGGTCACGCAGCACATGACCAGCATGGCGACCGGACCGGCTTCGATCCAGCGCAGGCGCGGCGCGTTGGCACGCTCGCTCCAGAACGTCCGCATACCGATGCGCACCAGCGAGATCAGGCCAGCCAGGCCGGACAGCAGCAACAGCGTCACGAAGATCCACATGCCCGGTACGTCGTGGGTCATGGGCACGGCCGCGACTGCCGCCGACATGATGGCGAACTTGCCGATGAAACCCGACAGCGGCGGCATGCCAGTTACCAGCAGCGCGCAACTGACGAAGGCCAGTCCCAGGAAGGCCATGGCCGCCGGAATGGCGTAACCCACCACGTCGTCGCTGCGCGTGGGGTCTTCGGGATCGTCGATGCCGAAGGCTTCCAGCGAGACGGCCAGCAGGTCGCCGCCGAACACCTTCACGCGGGCGATCATCTCGACCAGCAGATAGAACGCCCCGACTGCCATGACCGAGCTGACCATGTAGAACAGCGCAGGCGCTTCAAGCCGCATGTCGTTGAAGCCGAAGGCCGTCAGCACGATGCCCGAGGACACCAGCACGCAGTAGCCGAGCAGGCGATCGAGCTGCTGCGACGACAGCATGCCGATGGTGGCGAAAGCGAGCGTTGCCAGCCCTGCCGCGACCATCCAGCTGCCGCTGAGCGGCGCGAACACGCCGGCAGGCGCCAGCAGTGCCGCCAGACGCACCAGGGCATACACGCCGACCTTGGTCATGATGGCGAACAGCGCACCGACCGGTGCCGATGCCGACGCATAGGCGCTGGACAGCCAGAAGTTCAGCGGCCACACGCCTGCCTTGATGAGGAACGCCAGCGCCAGCAGGGCCACGCCTGCCGAGAACGGCACGCGTTGTGCCTCGGACAGTGCCGATGCCCGGCCCACCAGATCGGCCATGTTCAAGGTGCCGCTCATCGCATAAATCAGCGCCACCCCGAGCAGGAACAGGAACGATGCCGCCAGGTTCACCGCGATGTAGTGCAGGCCGGAGCGCACGCGCGCCGCGCCCGAACCGTGCAGCAGCAGCCCGTACGACGCCGCCAGCAACACCTCGAAGAACACGAAGAGGTTGAACAGGTCGCCCGTGAGGAACGCGCCGCTCAAGCCCATCAGCAGGAACTGGAACAGGGAATGGAAATGCACCCCGACGCGATCCCAGTGCGCCAGCGAGTAGACGAAGGTCGCCACGCCCAGCACCGCGGTCAGGGTGACCATGACAGCGGCGAGCGGATCGGCCACCAGCACGATGCCGAACGGCGCCGGCCAGTCGCCGGGCAGGTAGACGGCGATGTTGCCGGGGATGACGTCGTTGCCGCCAACCGCACGCAGCAGCGTGACGGCGCAGATCAACTGGATCAGCACCGACGCGCCGCCCAGGACTTCGCGCAGTCCGCGTTGCGACTCGCGCAGCAGCAGCATCACCGCGCCCGCCAACAGCGGGACGAGGACCGGTAGGATGGGAAGATGGGTCGTCAAGCTCACGACTCGGATTCCCTCCCGTCGACGTGGTCGGTGCCGGTGAAGCCGCGTGCGGCCAGCAGCACCACCAGGAACAGGGCCGTTGTGGCGAAGCCGATCACGATGGCGGTCAGCACCAGCGACTGCGGCAGCGGATCGTCATAGAGCGCGGCGTTGCTGCCGCGCGCGGCGTCGATCACGGGCGCCATGCCGGTGGTCAGGCGGCCGGAGCCGAAGATGAACAGATTCACCGCGTACGACAGCAGCGTGAATCCCATGATGACCTGGAAGGTCCGTGGCCGCAGCAGCAGCCACACGCCCGAGCCGGCGAGCACGCCAACGGCGATCGCATAGACGAGTTCCATCAAGCGCCCTCCTGTTGCGCGGGGTCCTGGGGATGATCGGGGCCGACGCGGTGCGCCTGCACCACGGGGCGGGCGACCGCGCCGCCGGCGGGTGCCGGGGCGGCGACCGGACGACGCTGGCTGCGCAGCGACTGGTGGGCAAGCGCCACCAGCATCAGCACGGTGGCGCCGATGACGAGCAGGTACACCCCCAGATCGAAGATGAGCACGGTGGACAGATGCAGCTCGCCCACCCACGGCAGCACCGGGTGCGCAGCCATGGCCGTCAGGAACGGCAGGCCGGCGCTCCACGCCAGTAACCCTGCCCCAACGGCGCACAGCAGGCCAAGCGCGATCCAGTACTGCGGATGGATGCGGGTGCGGTTTTCGACCCACACCGTGCCGCCCACCATGTATTGCAGGATGATCGCGGTTGCCATCACCAGGCCGCCGACGAAACCGCCGCCGGGCTGGTTGTGGCCGCGCATCAGGAAGAACAGCGACACCAGGGCAGCCACCGGCAGCAGCAGGCGCACCAGCACTGCCTGAATACGCATGCCGTTGACGGGCAGCATGGCCTCGACATCGGGTGCCGTCGGCGCGGCGTCGCCATGATCGTCCTGATCGCGCTGCTGCGTCGGCCGCTCGATGCTCTCTGGTGGCGGACGGAACCGGCGCAGCAAGGCGTAGACGGTCAGCGCCACGATGCCCAACACCGTGATTTCGCCGAAGGTATCGAAACCGCGGAAGTCGACCAGAATCACGTTGACGACGTTGGTGCCGCCGCCCAGGGGCAAGGCGTTCTCGAGGAAGAACGGACCCACGCCGGGAACCGTGGGGCTGGTCAGCATGACGTAGCATGCGGCCGCCAGGCCGCCGCCCGCCGCCACCGCAATGGCGAAGTCACGCAGACGGCGCACGCGGGCACGCAAGGGTTCGCGCTCGTCTTCCTGCGCGATACGGCGCGGCAGCCAGCGCAGACCCAGCAGGATGAGCACGACGGTGACCACTTCGACCGCCAGCTGGGTCAGGGCCAGATCGGGTGCCGACAGCCAGACGAAGGTCATGCAGGTGACCAGACCGGCACCACCCGCCATCATCAGGGCCGCCAGGCGGTGGTACTTGGCTTGGTTGGCCGCGCCGATGGCGCATGCGCCGCCGATGGCCCACATCAGCATGAAGACAGGGTCGAGCGGCGTGGTGTCGCGGCGCGGACCGGACATGTCGCTGCCCCACCAGGCCATGCCAGCCAGGAAGCACGCGCCCAGCACGACCAACAGCAACTGCACCTGCAGACGCGGGCTGGAGACTACGCGCAGCAGCCGCGTGGCGCCGACCGTGGCCAGGTTGAGCAGGAATTCGAAGCTGCGCTTGCCGTCGAATCGATAGATGAACGGCGCCTTGCCTGGCTGGTCGCGTTGGCGCTGGCGCAGCGCCATGTACAGGCCGATGCCGCCCAGCAGTGCCAGCACGCTCATGATGAGCGGGGTATTGAAACCGTGCCAGAGCGCCAGGCTGTACGCCGGTGGGTTGCCGTTGAGCACCGCCGCCGCGGCCTGATCCAGGATCGGGCCGACCGTCAGCGCGGGCAGCACGCCCACCACCAGGCAGGCCAGCACCAGCAGCGCGCTGGGCAGGAGCATCCAGCGCGGGGGCTCGTGCGGGGCGCGCGGCAGGTCGGTCGCCGGGCGGCCGAAGAACACCTGCAGGATGAAGCGCAACGAGTACGCCACGCTGAACGTGCTGCCGATGACCGCAGCCAGTGGCAGGCCGACCCGGACGATCGCGTTGCCGCTCACGTAGACGGTTTCGGTGAAGAACATTTCCTTGGAAATGAAGCCGTTGAGCAGCGGCACGCCCGCCATCGAGGCCGCCGCCACGATGGCAAGCGTCGCCGTAATGGGCATGGAATGCCGCAGGCCGCTCAATCTTCCCAGGTCACGCGTGCCGGTTTCGTGGTCGACGATGCCCGCCGCCATGAACAGCGAGGCCTTGAAGGTCGCGTGGTTGATCATGTGGAACAGCGCGGCGACCACGCCCAGCGTGCTGTTCATGCCCAGCAGCACGGCGATCAGGCCCAGGTGGCTGATGGTCGAATAGGCCAGCACGCCCTTCATGTCCTGCTGGAAGATGGCGGCATACGCGCCGATCACCAGCGAGCAGACCCCTGCCCCGGCGATGATGTACATCCAGGCATCGCTACCCGACAGCACCGGCCAGAAGCGGGCGAGCAGGAACACGCCCAGCTTCACCATGGTGGCCGAGTGCAGATAGGCCGACACCGGCGTGGGCGCGGCCATGGCGTTCGGCAGCCAGAACTGGAACGGGAACTGGGCGCTCTTGGTCAGCGCAGCAAGCGCCACCAGCACCAGCGTGGGCACATACCAGGGGTGCGCGCGCACCACGTCGCCTGCCGCCAGCACCACGTCCAGCTCGTAGCTGCCGACGATCTGGCCAAGCATGATCATGCCCGCCAGCAGGCACAGACCGCCCGCCCCGGTCACCGTCAAGGCCATGCGTGCGCCACGGCGCGCGTCGACCCGATGGTTCCAGTAGGCGATCAGCATGAACGACGCGAAGCTGGTGACTTCCCAGAACAGCGCGATCTGGATCAGGTTGCCCGACAGCAGCACGCCGAGCATGGCGCCCATGAAGGTCAGGAAGAAGGCGAAGAAACGTGCCACCGGATCTTCCGGCGACATGTAATAGCGGGCGTAGAGCACCACCAGGGCGCCCATGGCGCTGACCAGCAGGCTGAACAGCCACGCGAAACCGTCCATGCGCAGGCTGAGGTTCAGCCCGAGCGAAGGAATCCAGGGCAAGGTGAAGCGGACGGTTTCGCCCGCCGCGATCATGGGGTACAGCGACAGGGTGATGCCGGCACAGGCAAGCGCCACCAGCCCTGACAGCCAGGCCTCGGCGTTGCGCGCGTTGGTGGGAAGCGCCGCCGCGCACAGGCTGCCGGCAAACGGCAGCAATAACAGCAGCAGGAGACTCACGTGACGTGTCCTCCCTCAAGAGGGCGAGCGGCAATGCCCTGCCCTGACCGGCCTGCCGGCAATACGAGTCCTGGAGCGCGCATCACGCTCCTCCCTGGCTGGATTCGATCATCAGACCCCGCTGCAAACGGGCCGAGGCCCGGATTTTTATGGAATTTTTATGCGATTTTACAGGCAGAATCTCGGGTTTCCACGAGGATTCGTGATTTTTTCGAACACTTGCCGATTTTTACGCTTCAGTCGTCCCCCTTGGCCGACTGCTGCGGGAACAGGACGTCGGTGTAACCGAACTTAGAAAAATCTGTGATCCGCATGGGGTACAGCACGCCAATCAGGTGGTCGTACTCGTGCTGTACGACCCGCGCGTGGAAATCCTGCGCCTCCCGGTTCAACGCCTGGCCCGCCTGATCCATGCCTTGATAACGGATGTGCCGATACCGGTTGACCGCCGCGCGCATCCCGGGGATCGACAGACAACCCTCCCAGCCCTCTTCCATGTCTTCGGCCAACGGCGTGACCACCGGATTGATGAGCACGGTACGAGGCACCGGCGCAGCATCCGGATAACGCTCGCTGACGTCGAAGCCGAACACGATGACTTGCAGATCGACGCCGATCTGGGGCGCAGCCAGCCCGACCCCGCCGGCTGCGTGCATGGTGTCGAACATGTCGTCGACCAGGCTCTCCAGCTCGGCGGTGCCGAATTCGCGCACGGGCTGCGCCACGCGCAGCAGGCGCGGGTCGCCCATGCGAACGATGTCACGGATCATGGTTGCCCCCGTCGCTGACGGTCTTGCAGGATACGGTCGCGCAAGGCGTCCGACATGTCGCCATGGCCTTGCGATGCGGCGAAGTCAGCAGCATCCATGCCCAGATCGGCGCGCAAGGTCGAGTCCGCACCCGCGCCCAGCAAGCGTTTGGCGGCATCCACCCGACCGTGGCGAGCGGCCATCATCAGCGGCGTGGTGCCGCCAGGCGCACGCGCGTCCAGCTTGGCACCCCGCTTGACCAATACGTCGATCAATTCGAGGTTGCCGACGGTGGCCGCGTAATGGAGTGCCGTCCACCCTTCCTGATTGACTTCTGCACCACGCTCGATCAACGCAGCGGCGCGTTTGGTCTCGCCTTTGATCGCCAGGTACATCAGCGGCGTTTCGTTGACCGGATTGCGGATGTTCAGATCGACGCCGGGGGTCGTCAACAGCAGGTCGTACACCCCCCAGGCGTCTTCCTTGATCGCTTCCATCAAGGCGGGGCTGCCATCCTCCTGGCGCGTATTGGGCGACATGCCCTGCGACAGCCATTTCTGTACACCCGCCACCCGATCATTGCGGACGTCGATGAAGAAGTCGCCAAAGGCGGTCGCCTGTGCAGCGGCACTCGCCAGGACCAGAATGGCCATCGCCCCAATGCGGCGCACGTTAATCTCGAATCGACTTGAGCTATTCCACATGAGATTCATCTTATAAGCAATTGATTGGAAATTACTTTTCCTGCCCAATGACCCACATCGAAGCAGAATCTACTTGAAGTAACAGCAACCTGCGTACCGCATCAGTCAGGCTTCATCCATCACACTAGCATTACGATCTACATGCTTGAATAAATTGAAGAAATTCTGCGTCGACTGATCAGCGATGCTCTGTACCGACACACCCCTCAACTCGGCCAGTTTTTCGGCAACGTGAATCACTTTTGACGGGTCGTTCTGCTTGCCGCGGAACGGCACGGGCGCCAGGTAGGGCGAATCCGTCTCGATCAGCAGACGGTCGGCGGGCACCGAGGTGGCCACAGCCTGCAGGTCGCGCGCGCTCTTGAACGTCACGATCCCCGAGAACGAGATATGGAAGTTCATGGCCAGGGCAGCGTCGGCCACCGCCTGCGACTCGGTGAAACAGTGCATCACCCCGCCGACTTCGGCGGCACCCTCTTCCTTCATCAGACGCAAGGTGTCTTCAGCGGCCGAGCGGGTGTGGATGATGAGCGGCTTGCCGGTTTCGCGCGCTGCACGGATGTGGCGACGAAAGCGTTCGCGCTGCCACTCCAGGTCGCCGGTCAGTCGGTAGTAGTCCAGCCCGGTTTCGCCGATGGCGACGACCTTGGGCCTGCCGGCCAGACGAACCAGCTCGTCGACGCTGGGATCGGGGGTGTCTTCATAGTCGGGGTGCACGCCCACCGAGGCCCAGAAACCCGGCTGGGCGTCGACCATGGCCATCAGCGATGGCCAGTCCGTCAGGTTGACGCTGACCAGCAGCGCCCGCCCCACCCAGTTGGTACGCATGCGCGTCAGGATCTCGGGCAGCTGCGCGGCGAGATCGGGAAAATTCAGGTGGCAATGGGAATCGACGTACATGGCGATGCGGAATCAAGTGGCGAAACAGGCCGCCACTTTAACCCGCGCCGCCCATCGGCCGGCGCCGTGCCCCCTAGCGGGCGCGGGCTTTTTCGCGCGCCGATCCCAGCGCCTGGGCCACGCGCGCCAAAGTCTCGTGGGCGAACAACTTGGCGTTGAGCGGATGATCGGCCACGCGCTGCTGGCGTTGCAGCCAGCGCGCGGTTTCCAGCACGGCCACGGCGTTCGCCTGTGGGGCGATGCGGGCCAGATCGCGCTCGTCGTCGGGGAAGTATCTGGCGGACAACCCTTGCTGTACCAGGGCCACATCCATCAACAGGCGCTGCAAGGCATCCAGCCACTTGCGCGCAGCCTGTTTTTCCACCTGTGCCACCAGCGCACCGACATCCAGGGCCTGGCCAGCCGCACTCGTCCCCACCAGCGTGTCGAGCCAGGTCGGGCGCGGCGGCTCGCCGGCCTGCGCCGTGCGCAGGGCAGCCATGGGCGCCCCGCCACTTGCCGCGAGCCGGGCCGCCGGCGCATCGACCTCGCGTGCCGTCAGCCACGACAGCGCCACGTCGGGGCGCGGCACGGGCAGGGGCAAGCGCCGACAGCGCGACACCAGCGTCGGCAGCAGGCGGTCGGGCGCGTCCGACACCAGCAGGAAGACCGTCTGCGGCGGCGGCTCTTCCAGAATCTTCAGTAAGGCGTTGGCTGACACCACGTTCAGGCTGTCGGCCGGGTACAGCACCACGACGCGCAGACCGCCGCGATGGGTGCCGGTGGTGACCCAGGATTCCATGGCACGGATCTGCTCGACCCGAATGTCGCGCGACGGCGTCTTGCGGGCACTGCGCGCGACCGGTTCGGCGCCGTCTTCGGCAGATTCTTCGTCCTCGCCTTCCTCGGCAGCGACCGCATCGGGCCGGATGCGGCGGAAATCGGGGTGGTTGCCGCTCGCCATCCACACGCAGGCCGGGCAGGCGCCGCAGGCCAGATGCCCGCGCGGCGCCTCGCACAGCAGCGCAGCCGCCGCCGCGCGCGCGAACTCGACCTTGCCGGTACCCGGCAGTCCGTGGATCAGCCAGGCATGTGCAAAACGCTCGCGATCGGTCAGCCAGGCGGTGGCAATGTCGGCATGCCAGGGCGCGAAGGTGGGCAGGCTCACGGTGCTACTACCCATGCGCGGAGCTGTTCCCGCAGGTCGGCCCGGATGGCCTCGATGTCGCGCGTGGAATCGACGATACGAATACGGTCGGGCGACTGCGCCGCGCGCGCCAGATAGGCCTCGCGGGTGCGGGCGAAGAAGGCGTCGGATTCCTGCTCGAAGCGGTCCGGCGTGCGGGCGCGGCCCAGGCGGGCGCGAGCAACTTCAAGCGGCACGTCGAACAGCCAGGTGCGGTCAGGCTGCAGACCTGCGTGCAGCCACTGTTCCAGCGCCTCCACCCGAGCGCCGCCCAGGCTGCGCCCGCCCCCCTGATAGGCGTAGGTCGCGTCGGTGAAGCGATCGCTGAGTACCCAGCGGCCGGCAGCCAGCGCCGGCTCGATGACGTCGGCGATGTGCTCGCTGCGGGCAGCGAACATCAGCAGCGTCTCGGTTTCCAGCCGCATGGGCGTGTTGAGCACCATTTCCCGCAGGCGTTCGGCCAGGGGCGTGCCGCCCGGCTCGCGGGTTTCGACCACGTCCACGCCCAGGGCGCGCAGTTCGTCGGCCAGCCAGGCCACATGCGTGCTCTTGCCCGCGCCGTCCACGCCCTCCAGGGTGATGAAGCGGCCACGCGGGGCGGATGGCGATGCGAGGGCTTGGAATGTCATGGCTGAAGATTGCGTTGGATGCGCCGGTAGCGCGCGACGGCCCGGTTGTGCTCGTCCAGGTCGGTCGAGAAGGCGCTGGTACCGTCGCCCTGCGAGACGAAGTACAGGAACTTGTGCTTTTCGGGCTTGACCGCCGCCAGCAGCGACGGACGTCCCGGCGCGGCGATGGGCGTGGGCGGCAGGCCGGGGCGCGTGTAGGTGTTCCACGGCGTGTCCTCGCGCAGGTCGCGCCGCAGCAGCGTGCCGTCGTAGCGCTCGCCCATGCCATAGATCACGGTGGGATCGGTCTGCAGCGGCATGCCGATGCGCAACCGGTTGATGAACACCCCAGCGATGCGCGTACGGTCGGTATGCAGCCCGGTTTCCTTCTCGACGATGGACGCCAGGATCAGCGCTTCGTACGGCGATTTCAACGGCAGGTCGGGGTCGCGCATGGCCCAGATTTCGGCCAGTTCCTTCTGTTGCGCGCGATAGGCGCGACGCAGTACGTCCACATCCTTGGCGCCGCGTGCGAACAGGTAAGTGTCGGGGAAGAACAGGCCTTCAGGGTGCGTTTCGCCGGCCCCCAGCGTTTGCAGCAGCGCAGCATCGTCGAGCGTGCCGAGCGTCTGCGTGACGTCCGGGTGGCGCGCCAGCGCGGCACGCATCTGCCGGAACGTCCAGCCTTCGATGAACGCGACTTCGCGCTGGGTGACATCGCCCCGGCTCATGCGGTTGAGCAGGGTCCACAGCGTTTCGCCGCGGGTCATTTCATAGCCGCCGGCCTTGACCTGGCGGTCCATGCCGCTGATCCGCGCCACCGCCAGCAGGGCTTCGGGCGGTACGCGCACGCCGGCCTCGTTGACCTGACGGGCCACGCCACGCATGGTGCTGCCCTGGTCGATGACGAAGTCGACCTTGTCGGCCGGCATCGGCAGCGGATAGTAGAAGACCGCCGCAACGGCGCCTGCCACGACGAGGATGCCAAGAAGAATGAGCGCGCCAAGCGCGCGTAGAAGTCGACGCATGCGTGAATGAAGACAAAATTGAGGGGCGTCGGAGGGTGCCTATAATACCGTGATCCCCTTCCCGCTTTTCCGATGCTGCCTTGGTGCGCGGTTCGTGCCGCGGCGCATTCTTTCCGAGGTCGCGTCATGACGCAAGCCGTCGATCAAGACACCCCGTTGCTGGCCCAGTTTCCCGCCCTTCCCGTTCGCCCCGCCGCGGCCGGCGCGATACGCATCGCCCCGTTGACGCATCTGTCGGTCATCGAGGCCGCCGGCGCCGATACCTGGACCTTCCTGCAATCCCAGTTGACCCAGGACGTGTCCCGCCCTGCCGCCGACCGCGCACGGCTCGCCGGCTACTGCACGGCCAAGGGCCGCCTGCTGGCGTCCATGCTGGTGTGGCCCGCCCAGGTGGCCGACGATACCCCCCGCGCCCTGGCGGTGGTCGATGCCAGTCTGCGCGATGCGCTGGTCAAGCGCCTGGGCATGTTCGTGCTGCGTGCCAAGGTGAAGCTGGCACCCACCGAACTGCAAGTCTTCGGCGTCGACGCCGACGATGCCGCACGGGCTGCGCTGGAAGCCCAAACGGGCGCCCTGCCGCGCGACGCTTATGCCACCGCGACGCTGGCCAGTGGCGTCTGGATCGCCGCCCCGGCGCATGGCGCGCAGCACCGCTGGTGGTGGATCGCCGATGCGCAGCAGGCGCAGGCCGCCACCGGCTGGCCGGGCGTGGCCACCGGCGACGCCGCCGAATGGCGCTATGCCGACATCGCCGCCGGCCTGCCCTGGATCGAGGCCGCCACGCAGGATGCCTTCATTCCCCAGTCCGTGAACCTGGAACTCATCGACGGCGTCAGTTTCAAGAAGGGCTGCTATCCGGGCCAGGAAATCGTCGCCCGCAGCCACTACCTGGGCAAGGTCAAGCGCCGCACCGTCGCCGGCCTGGCCACCGGCACGGACGCCTTGGTGCAGGCGGGTGCCGACGTCTATCACAGCGAGCGCACCAACGAGCCGGTCGGACGCGTGGTCAACGTGGCGCGTGCCGGCGACGTGACCGCCCTGCTGCTGGAAACCACGGCCGCCAGCACGCGCGAAGGCAGCCTGCACCTGGGTGCAGCGGACGGTCCGGTCATTTCGCTGCACGCCGTCCCCTACCCCATTCCGGGCTGACGCCATGTGCCTGCTCGCCTTCTCGTGGGACCCGAACGGTGACACCCGGCTGACGCTGGCCGGCAACCGGGACGAATTCTATGCACGCCCCAGCGTGCCCGCCGCCTGGTGGGCCAACGACCCCGACATCTGGGCCGGACAGGACCTGGAAGGCGGCGGCACGTGGCTGGGCATCACGCGCGGCGGCCGTTTCGCCGTCGTCACCAACGTGCGCGAGCCGCAAGGCGGTCGCACCGACCTGCGTTCGCGCGGGTTGCTGGTCTCGACCTTCCTGCGTGGCCTCGCGACGCCCATGGCCTATCTTCAGGAAGTCGCCGACATCGCGGACGAGTACCGCGGCTTCAACCTGCTGGTCGGCACGCTGTACGACAGCGAGCCAACGCTGGCCTATTACAGCAACCGCACCCAGGCCGCGCCGGTCGCGCTTACGCCTGGCGTGTACGGCATGTCGAATGCCGCCCTGGATTCGCCGTGGCCGAAGGTGGTGGCCCTGACCTCGTCGGTCGCCTGGCTCAAGGCGGCCCATTCCCCGTTGGAAGCCTATCTGCGTCCGCTGGAAGACCGCCGCATCGCGCCCGATCCCGAACTGCCCAGCACCGGCGTGACGCTGGCACGCGAACGCATGCTGTCGGCGGCCTTCATCGTCAGCCCCGACTACGGCACCCGGGCCCAGACAGTCGTGCTGGCCCATGCAGGGGGTCAGGTCGAGCTATTGGAACGCAGCTTCGACAACGCCGAACAGGCCGCCACCCTGGCGCCCGCCAGCATTCACAGCGACCGCTTCACGGTCGGCTGATCGCCCCGTCAGCCCACGCGCTCGCGCAGCCACGACAAGGTGTCGCGGTGCGCATCGCGCGCCTGGGGAATGGCCTGGCCCATGTTGTAGAAGCCGTGCACCACGCCTTCGTACAGGCGGAAGTCGACAGCGACCCGAGACGCCTGCAGGCGCGCGGCGAAGGCGATGCCTTCGTCGCACAGCGGATCGCACTCGGCCACCTGAAGCAGGGTCGGGCCAAGCCCCGCCAGTTCTGGCGCATCCAGCACGGCGAAGCGCCAGTCCAGGCGGTCGGCGTCGTCGCGCAGATAGTTTCCGAAGAACCATTGCACCGTGCGCGCATCGAGCAGGTAACCCTCGGCGTAAGCCGCGTGCGAGGGCGTGTCCTGCCATGCGCAGGTTCCGGGATACACCAGCACCTGGGCCGCCAGCGGCTGCCCGGCATCGCGCATCCGCAGCGCGGCCTGGGCGATCAGCGTGCCGCCCGCGCTGTCACCCATGCCGACGATGCGATGCGGGTCGGCCCCCAGCGCCTTGGCGTGCACCTGCGCCCATTGGCAGGCCGCCAGCACATCGTCGGCCGCCGTGGGAAAGCGATGCTCGGGCGCCAGCCGGTAGTCCAGCGACAGCACGCGTCCCGGCAAGCCGTTGGCCAGCATGCGGCAGATGGCGTCGTAGCTTCCTATCGACCCGATGGTGAAGCCGCCGCCGTGGGCGAACACGATCAACGGGCTATCTTCGGGCGCGTCCGTCCCCACGTACAGGCGGGCGGCGATATCGTCCTTGCCGACCGGAATCCGCAAGTCCCGCGTGGCGGCGACCGGGGCCGCGGGAATATCGAGTATCCCGCTGGCCTTCTCGTAGAACGCCCTGACTTCCTGCGGCGAGCTTTGCCAGAAAGGCGGACGGTCGACGCGCAGGATGCGGCTCACCAGATCGGCCATGCGTGGCGCGAGAGGCCGGGGGTGTTCGAGATGCGGGAACGGGGAAGACGACATGCGGAAGGACTGCTGCGGCGAAGGAAGGACGCAGCCATCGATGGAATCGGACAAGCGCCGAAGTGTACGCGGCAGCGCGTTCCGCGACACCTGCCCCTGTCCTTCCAGTGATGTTCAGGCGTAGGTGGCCAGGCTTCGATCGGCCGCACCGTCCAGATGCGGCACCGCGTTGAAGCTCAGCAGGCGCAGGCGATGCGTGGCCTGCACGACGGTGATCGACGTATTGCGCACGTGCAGGTTCAGGTCGACGGCGCTGTCCGCCGGCGCCCCCAGCACTGCGCAGACCGCCGCCCCGATCGGCCCGCCGGACGTCGACACCAACACGGTCTGATCACGATGTGAAACGCGTAGCTCATCCAGCGTGGCGATCACGTCCTGCTGGAATCGGGCGAACGACGGCATGCCTGCCGGCTCGGTCTGGCCGTCGGCCCAGGCCAGCAGCGCATCGCGCAGTGCCTTGAAGTACGCCTTGACCTCGGCAGGCTCGCGCGCCGCCGACGCCCTGGCATCCGGCGCCCCGCCCCAGGCCGCCAGCACCGACGCCGCGTCGTATTCGTTCAGCCGCTGGTCGCGCCGCACCGGCAGATCGGCTTGTTCCGCCCCCGCCAGAATGGCCTGTGCCGTCTGCATGTGACGTGTCAGTCCGCCCGCGACGACGGCATCGAAACGCACGCCGATCTGTGCGAAATGGGCGCCGAGCAACCGCGCCTGGGCTTGGCCACGCTCTGTCAGGCGGTCGTAGTCATCGGTGCCGAAGGCGGCTTGTCCATGACGCACCAGATACAACAGCGTCACGGCATCGCTCCGGCCTGCCGCAAGGCGGTTCGCATTTCGTCCCATAGCGCGGGACGGCCCGCGAACGGATCTGCGGGTGCCGCGCCCTCGGCAATGGCAGTGGCACGTTCCCGGAAGCTGTCCAGCGCGGTCGGATGGGAATGGATGAAGACCTGACCGGCCACGACGCCGTCGAAGGTCATGCGCGCCACGTCGTCGGCGCTCACCCGACCGCCCGCCACCGCCCGGGCGTTCAAGACCTGGGCAACCCGGGCCGACGCCGGACCATCGGCAGGCGGTTCGCCCGCAATGCCACTGGGCACGAAGAACGGGCACAGCACCGACGCTCCGACCGCTGCATCGACCAGGGCCAGGTCGTGATGCAGGGTTTCGGTCAGCGCCACCACGGCATGCTTGGACACCGCGTACACGCCCATGTTGGGCGGCGTGACCAGGCCCGCCATCGACGCCGTATTGACGACATGGCCACGCCAGCCCGGCTGACGCCGCCCCGCGTCGATCATGGCCGGGACGAATGCCCGGATGCCCGCCACGACGCCGTGCAGATTCACGCCCAGCACCTGCTCCCAATCCGCGGTGCTGGTTTCCCATAGCAGTCCGCCACGCAGGATGCCGGCGTTGTTGAACACCAGTTGCGGCACGCCGAGACGGTCGAAGGTACGGGCAGCCAGGGCCTCGACTTGCGCGGCGTCGGCGACGTCCAACGCAAAGGTTTCGACCCGCGTCCCGTCGCCGCGCAGCGAGCCCGCCAGCGCCTCTAGCACAGATTCATGCTGGTCGGCCAGCATGAGATGCATGCCGCGCGCAGCACCCAGACGTGCCAGGGCGGACCCGAGCCCGCCTGCGGCACCCGTGATGACAGCCACGGCGCCGTCGAGCACCAGGGGCGGCAGTGTCGTCCTCATGCACTGGCCTGCTGCATCAGCGCGTCACTTCGTAATCGATGACCTGACGCGACTCGCGGCGCGGGCCGAAATAGGCCTTCACCTCCTCGTGGTCGGGATGGACCTGGTAGGCGTCGAGCGCGGCCCGGTCGGTGAACAAGGAATTCAACGCCAGGTCGACGTTCGACTCCAGGCCATCGGTGGCCACCGCCACTTCGAACTCGACGATGCCGGGCACGCACTGCTTGCACTGGCGCAGCAGCTCGGCGGCGCGTGCGATGTTCTCCTGACGGCTGGCGCCTTCGGCTTCTGCCTTGAAGGACCACAAAACGATATGACGGATCATGCGGCGATCGATTCCATTGATGGCGCCGGCCCGCGCGGGGCCGGCAAGACGCGTTCGTGCTGCCGCTCAGGCAGCTTCAACGCCGGGCAGCCGGTAGTCGGCAAAGGTACGCCGCAGCTCGGCCTTCAGCATCTTACCGGTCGCCCCGAGCGGAATGCTGTCGACGAACACCACGTCGTCGGGCCGCTGCCATTTGGCGACCTTGCCGTCGTAGTGCGCCAGCAGCGCCTCGCGCGTAACCGTGGCGTCGGGCTTGCGCACCACGACGATGATGGGCCGTTCGTCCCAACGCGGGTGCGGCACGCCAAAGCACGCCGCCAGTTGCACCTCGGGGTGCGACATGGCGATGTTCTCCAGGTCGATGGAAGAAATCCATTCGCCGCCCGACTTGATCACGTCCTTGCTGCGGTCGGTGATCTGCATGTAGCCGTCGGCGTCGATCGTCGCGACGTCGCCGGTGGCGAACCAGCCGTCGTCGAGTGCGTCGTGCGCTTCGCGGAAGTAGCCGCGAATGGTCCAGGGGCCGCGTGCCATCAGGTTGCCGTAGGTGCGGCCATCCCAGGGCAATTCGGCGCCCGAGTCGTCGACGATCTTCAATTCCACACCCGGCAGCGCGGCGCCTTGCTTGAACTTCACCGCGTAGCGTTCTTCCTGCGTCAGGTTGGCGTGCTTGGTGCGCAAGGCGCCCACGGTGCCCAGCGGGCTGATTTCCGACATGCCCCAGGCATGCGTGACCTTCACGCCGTAATCTTCTTCGAACGTCCGGATCATGGCGGGCGGGCATGCCGAGCCGCCGATGACGGTGTGGCGCATGGTGGAAAACTGCAGGCCATTCGTCTGGACATGCGCCAGCAGGCCCTGCCACACCGTGGGTACGCCGGCCGACATGGTGACGCCCTCGGATTCGAACAGGGTGTGCAGGCTGCGCCCATCCAGCGCCGGGCCGGGGAAGACGATCATGCTGCCCGCCAGCGGCGCGGCGTACGGCAGGCCCCACGCATTGACATGGAACATGGGCACCACCGGCAGGATCACGTCGCTGGCCGACAGGTTCATGGCGTCCGGCATGGTCGCGGCATAGGCATGCAGCACGGTCGAGCGATGGCTGTAGAGCACGCCCTTCGGGTTGCCCGTGGTGCCGGACGTGTAGCAAAGCGACGAGGCCGTGTTCTCGTCGAAGATCGGCCAGTCGAAGTCATCGGATGCGGCCTCGACGATATCTTCGTACGCCAGCACCCGTTTGCCGCCCACCTGTGCGGGCAGGCCCGAGGCGTCGGAAAGGCGAATCAGGCCCGCCAAGCCATCGGCCTGCGGTGCCACGGCATCGGCCAGGTGTTGCAGATCGCTGTCGTAGCAGAGCCAGGTGTCGCCGGCATGGTTGACGATCCAGGCGATCTGGTCGGGATGCAGGCGCGGATTGACGGTGTGCAGGATCGCGCCCATGCCGGACACGGCGTAGTACAGCTCCATGTGGCGATAGCCGTTCCACGCCAGGGTGGCGACCCGGTCACCGGGCTGCACGCCCAGGGCGGTCAGGGCGTTGGCGAGCTGACGCACGCGCTGGTGCAAGGCACGGTAAGTGGTGCGATGGATATCGCCCTCGACCCGGCGCGATACGACCTCGGTGTCGCCATGAGAACGATCGGCATGCCGGAGTATCGACGAGATCAACAACGGGGTGTCCATCATGAGGCCGAGCATACGCAGTTCCTGTGTCGTCGTGATCGAACGATTCTGGATGGGCGCAACGTGCCGACACAACCGGGCCAACCCCAAGACTGTCCATGGTGACAGGCCGGGATAACCCTTGGCCGCCCCTGCATTCATTGCATCGCACCGGCACGTCCCCATATTGAGTGCAGGCTTTATGGTTTTTTCTCATAAGCTCCACCTGGCCCCACGCCGCTTCGACACTCGCCACATGCCTTCATCCAGTCCGCTCGTCCTGCGCACCCACAACCGCTTTGCGACCCTGCCCGACGCGTTCTACACGCGTCAGCCGGCGACCGGGCCGCTCACCTCCCCCTGGCTGGTGGATGCCAACCCGGAGGCCGCCGCCTTGATCGGGCTGGCGCCCGAGGCGTTGTCCACGCAGGCTTTTCTGGACGTGTTCTCGGGCAATGTCCCGCTGCCGGGCGGCGACCCGTTGGCAGCCGTCTACAGCGGACATCAGTTCGGGGTCTGGGCCGGACAGCTGGGCGATGGCCGTGCGCTGTTGCTGGGCGAAGCCGTGGGCCCGGGCGGACATTTCGAATTGCAGTTGAAGGGCGCCGGCCGCACGCCGTATTCGCGTGGCGCGGACGGCCGTGCCGTGCTGCGCTCGTCCGTGCGGGAATATCTGGCCTCGGAAGCCATGCATCATCTGGGCATTCCGACCACGCGTGCCCTGGCCTTGGTCGCCTCCGACGATCCGGTGCGCCGCGAAACCATGGAAACCGCCGCTGTGGTCACCCGCATGGCGCCCAGCTTCATCCGCTTCGGCTCGTTCGAGCACTGGTCGGCACGCGGCGACGTGGAGTCGCTGCGCAGGCTGGTCACCTTCACCATCGATCATTACTACCCGGAGTATCGTGAAGACTGGGGATCTGATGCGTTGGCCGACAAGGCAGCGATGTTGCGCTGGCTGGGCGAAGTGGTCCGCCGCACGGCGCGCATGATCGCGCAGTGGCAACTGGTCGGTTTCTGCCACGGTGTGATGAACACCGACAACATGTCCATCCTGGGGCTGACGCTGGACTACGGCCCCTACGGCTTCATGGACGGCTTCAACGCCCACCACATCTGCAACCATTCCGATCACAGCGGGCGCTACGCCTGGGATGCGCAGCCCTCGGTCGCGCACTGGAACCTTTACGCCCTGGGCAGCGCGTTGATGCCGTTGATCAACGACGAAGACGGCCTGCGCGAACAGCTCGACCAGTTCGAGTCCGTTTTCCTGCAGACCCTGCACGATCAGGCCGGCGCCAAGCTGGGCCTGCGCCAATGGGAAGCCGGCGACGCAGAACTACTCAACAGCCTGTGGTCGCTGATGCACGGTGCCCGCGCCGACTTCACCTTGAGCTTCCGCCGCCTGGCCGACGTGCCGCTCGCCGCCGACAGCGCCCCGGCATCCTCCGACCGCGAAACCTTCCGCGATCTGTTCATCGATCGCGCCGCAGCCGACGCCTGGCTGGATACGTATCGCAGCCGCTTGGCCCGCGACGCGCGCGCCGACGCCGAACGCGCCGACGCCATGAACCGGGTCAACCCGCTGTACGTCTTGCGCAATCACCTCGCCGAAGAAGCGATCCGGGGTGCACAGGCGCGCGACACGACACCGTTGCGTGAACTCCTGACGGTTTTGCGCGATCCTTACACCGAACGACCGGGGTTCGAGCATTACGCCGCCCTGCCGCCGGACTGGGCAAGCGACCTGTCGGTCAGTTGCTCGTCCTGATACTGTCCCGCCTTTGCCGAGGAGCACCATGTCCGATACCCCGACCAAAGTCACCAAGACCGATGAGCAATGGCGCGCGCAACTGACGCCCATGCAATTCGCCGTGGCCCGCCAGAAAGCTACCGAACGTGCGTTCACCGGCGAATACTGGGACCACCATGAGTCCGGCGTGTACTACTGCGTGGCCTGCAATACGCCACTGTTCGCTTCCGACACCAAGTTCGACTCCGGCTGTGGCTGGCCGAGCTACTTCGCCCCGCTGGACCCGGCGAACGTGCGCGAAGAGTCCGACACCAGCCACGGCATGGTGCGCACCGAGATCCTGTGCAACGTCTGCGACGCCCACCTGGGCCACGTTTTCGAAGACGGTCCGCCGCCTACCGGGCTGCGTTACTGCATCAATTCGGTATCGTTACGGTTTGAACCCGTCTGAGGCGCCCTTTCCCGCATGAAACTGCTCTTCGATCTCTTCCCGCTGCTGCTTTTCTTCGCAGCCTACAAGTTCGCCGATCTCTACGTGGCCACGGCGGTCGCCATGGCGGCGGGCGTGGCCCAGATCATCTGGCTGGCGGTGCGCAAAAAGCCCATCGAACCCATGCACTGGGTCAACCTGGCCATCATCGTGGTCTTTGGTGGCGCCACGCTCGTGCTGCACGACGAAACCTTCATCAAGTGGAAGCCGACGGTGCTGTACTGGGCGTTCGCCGCCGTCCTGGCAGGTGCGCAACTGTTCTTCAAGCGCAATCCGATCCGCGGCATGCTGGGCAAGCAGATCCGTCTGCCCGATGCGGTCTGGAGCCGGCTGAACACCATGTGGGCCGCCTTCTTCGCGGTCGTCGGCACCCTGAACCTGTACGTCGCCTACACCTGGCCCACGGAATCGTGGGTGAACTTCAAGGTGTTCGGCATCTTCGGCCTGCTGCTGGCCTTCGTGCTGGCGCAGTCGCTGTATCTGGGTCGCCACATGGGTGACGACGCGGCCAACGACCCGGTCGCCGCACCGGAAAAGGATCGCGAGGCATGAGCCGCATCCCGCTGATCGAAGAACGTCTGGCAGGCTTGAACGCCCAATCGCTGCGTGTCGAGGACGAGTCCCACCTGCACGCCGGACATGCCGGCGCGGAAGGTGGTGCCGGTCACTACCGCGTGCATATCGTCGGCGACTGCTTTGCCGGACTGCGTGCGGTGGCCCGTCATCGGCTGGTGTATGATCGCCTGCGCGATCTGATGCCGCACGAGATTCACGCCTTGGCCATCCACGCGTCGACGCCCGACGAAGCCTCCGCCGTTTCAGGCGCCTGACCTCCCGGCGCGGCCTGCCCGCCGCGCCAACTCCGATTTACATTCCGTCGAGGATCTCCTCAAATGAAGCGTGTTGTGATGCTGGTAGCGGCCCTTGCCGTCGCCGGTCCGGTGTTTGCCCAGAATGCTGCCGTGGTCAACGGCAAGCCGATTCCGTCGGCTCGCGTCGACCAGTTCGTCAAGTTGCTCGCACGCCAGGGCCAACCCGACAGCCCGCAACTGCGCGAACAGATTCGCGAAGAGTTGATCAACCGCGAAGTCTTCCTGCAGGAAGCGGAAAAGCGCGGCGTCAGCAAGAAGCCGGAAGTGCAGTCGGAACTCGAACTCACGCGCCAGAGCGTCCTGATCCGCCAACTGTTCAACGACTACCTGGAAAAGAACCCGGTGTCGGACGCACAGATCCAGGCCGAATACGACACGATCAAGAAGGCGCAGGGCGAGAAGGAATACCGCGCTCGCCACATCCTGGTCGACGACGAAGCCACCGCCAAGGGCCTGATCGCCAAGCTCAAGGGCGGCGCCAAGTTCGAAGACCTCGCCAAGCAATCGAAGGACACGGGTTCGGCTGCCAACGGCGGCGATCTGGACTGGTCGGCTCCCAGCAACTATGTCGGCCCGTTCGCCGATGCGCTGACCAAGCTGCAAAAGGGCCAACTGACCGAAGCCCCGGTGCAGACCCAGTTCGGCTGGCACGTGATCCAGCTCGACGACGTGCGCGACGTGCAGTTCCCGGCGCTGGACGAAGTCAAGCCGCAGATCGAAGAACAGCTTCGCCAGAACAAGCTGCGCGAGTGGCAAGAACAGCTGCGCAAGAGCGCCAAGGTGCAGTAAGCCCGGCATTGCCGACGCTGCAGAAAAAGGTCGATCCGCGAGGATCGGCCTTTTTTTTGGTTCGTCGAGGATTAGCGGGAGACTCGGTGGTATGCAGACCGCGCGTCTGCCGCCTATTCAGCTCTACGCTGCGACGAACCTTTCTAACGCCTTGCCGATGTTCACGTAAGAGGTGGCGCTTTGCACAGCGATCGATACCGCCCCGACGCTCATCAGAATGCGGAATGGTTCTCAATAAGATCCGGTAGAATCCTGAGTCCTTCTGCCCAGCCATCGGGTCCACCCGTGCTGGTGCCAGAAGTTCTTCCCGTCATCCGGCCGAGGCCTGCTTTTGCCCGAGCGCTACTACAGAGAACTGCTGCGGTACTTCACGCGCAGCGCGGGCGACCGTGATACGGCGGCGGACCTGGTCCAGAGCGCCTACACGCGGATCTACGCCTTGCAGCGTTCCGGTGGCACGGTACTGGACGCGCGGGCCTTGCTCTACCGGACAGCGCACAATCTGGCCGCCAGCCTGGCGACCCGGCGGCAGGCCACGCAACGCGTGCTGGATGCGCTGGCCCTGGTGGCCCCGGTCAGTGCCTCGTCCGCCGAAAACACGGCCATGGCCCGTCAGCAACTGAATCTGTTCCTTGCGCGCCTGGAAGCCATGCCGCCCAAGCGCCGCGACGTGTTCATCCTGGTTCGCATCTATGGCTACAGCTATCGTGAAGCCGGGGCACACATGGGCATGACCGAAACCAACATCGAACGCCACGTCATGCGCGGCATTCTCGACTGCGCGGCGCATGCGCCGGCGCGCGGATGACCGACATGACGACATCCCGTCATGCGCGCTGAACCTTCTCGCAAGATGGTGGAAGCCGCCCTGCTGCTGGTGGGCCGCGTCCATCGCGGCGAGCCCGATACTGCCTTCGCGGCCGAGCAGGAGCTGGCCCGGTGGCGCGCGGGTCCGCCAGAACGCCAAGCCGCGCTGGAAACCGCTGAACGCCTGTGGTCCGGCACCGATGGCAGTTTCCTGCAGGCCAGCGTGCCGCTCCCACGGCGTCGCGATCCGGGTCGAACACGGCGCAACGTCCTGGGACTGTTCGGCGCAAGCGGCCTGGCGGCGCTGATGTGGGGAGGCGGACGCTGGGTCTGGCGGCAGCCGGTCTTCCAGTCGTCGATGCAGACGGGGCACGGCGAGCAACGCAAGGCGTCGCTGCCGGATGGCTCGGACATCCATCTCGCCCCGCACACGCAAACGCGCATCGTGCTGTACCGCGATCGCCGCGAGGTGCATCTGGCGCAGGGTGAAATGCGCTTCGACGTCATTTCCGACCCCGATCGTCCCTTCACGGTGAGCACCGACTGGGGCCGGGTCCGCGTACTGGGCACGGCCTTCAGCGTTCGGGCACGCGACGGGCAAATGCGAGTGGAAGTCGCGGAGGGACGGGTAGGCGTCTGGCCCAAAAACCTGGCGGGGACGCCAGCAGGCCCGGACGACACGCCGCCCATTGTCCTCACGGCGGGCCAGTCGATCGACACGAACGACCAGGGGCTGGGCAGCCGCAAGGCGGTGCCCGCCGATAGCGTCGGTGCATGGCGCAATGGCTGGCTGGTCTTCGACGACACGCCGCTGGAGCAGGTATTGGCGCAGTGGAACGACTACCTTCCGACGCCATTGCGTCTGGGCGCTCACCCACGATTGAAGCAGTTGCGACTGTCCGGGAGCTTCCCGCTGCGCCAGTCGAATGCGTTCCTCATGGGACTCCCCGACATGCTTCCCGTCCAGGTGATGCGCAACGCACGAGGCGAAGTCGTGATCGATCTGAAGTGATCTAAGCGCAGGGCACCAACCCCGCCCGGCGCCGTTACAAATTCGTGAATGATTCTTTGTCAGGATTGGCAGGCCTCGTGAGTCTTCTGCTGGAAACCCTCCTCCCAACGGAAGCGCTTGACCATGACCAGATTCCATCCTGCCCCGCGGACCGTACCGCTGTTCGCCCTGTCGCCGCTGGCCAGGGCCACCCTCGCCCTGGCGGCCGCCTTGTCGGTAATGGCCGTCGTGCCCGCAGCGCAGGCCCAGATCCAGCTTCCTGCCAGCGAACAACGCCTGCGAACCGCCATGCCGGCCCAGTCGCTGGCGCAGACGCTCAACGCCTTGTCCCAGCAGACCGGCGTGGCCATCGGCGCCAATGCCGCACTGCTCGAAGGCAAGCAGGCTGCCCAACTGCCCAGCGGGCTGACGCTGCAGCAGGCCATCGACCGCGCGCTGGCTGGCAGCGGCCTGGTCGCCGTACCTACCGAGGCCGGCACGATCGCCATCCGCCAGCGCCCCAGTGCAAGCAGCGACACGACGACTTTGCCCGCCGTCACGGTGACAGCCGGCGCCGAAACCGCCACCAGCCCCGTGACTGGCTACGTGGCCCGCCGCTCCA